>Ga0183100_1000067_pt1 | contig 161259 bp, 112 predicted proteins | sample Biomet2_FD_127789 | JGI IMG/M metagenome (GOLD analysis project Ga0183100, IMG submission 127789) | Microbial communities from bioreactor (seeded with anoxic lake sediment) at LBNL, California, USA - Biofuel metagenome 2 | ecosystem: Engineered > Bioreactor > Anaerobic > Unclassified ... | reverse complement strand
TATTTTAATTAAATAGCTTGGAAAGATTAATTATTTAATATTTTTGCGTATAAAAACCATGCCATTGCATTATACCAATTGACTAGCTGTTTCTATTTAACAAAAAAGGTTGTAAAGAATTTTGTGTCCTTACAACCTTTTACCTAAATGGAATTTGTTAAGCCCACCTAAAATCAAGCAGGTCAAATAACTGTTTGTGAATTCTCCTGTTTATTTAGCAGCAACCGGGCTAACTTTCCAAATTTTCCTTGCATACTCCATAATAGATCTGTCACTTGAGAATTTACCCATCCGCGCAACATTTAGAATAGATTTTTTAGTCCACTCCCCGGAGTTTGAATAAAGCATGCTTACTTCATCTTGTGTCTTTATGTAGGAAGCATAATCAGCCATCATACAATAATAATCAACATTTAGTAAAGCGTCTGTAAATGGGCGAAAGATACCCGGCTCATTCCTGTTGAAGAAATCATTTTGAAGCATATCCACAACATTTTTTAGTTCGGGATTTTCTTCATAGTACATTCTTGGGTTATAATTGTTATTTTTCAACTTCAGTACTTCATCGGCAAGAAGCCCAAAGATAAAAATATTATCTTTACCAACCTCTTCAAGCATTTCAACATTGGCACCATCCATAGTACCAATTGTTAAAGCTCCATTAAGTGCAAATTTCATGTTACCCGTACCAGAGGCTTCAAAACCGGCCGTTGATATCTGCTCAGAAAGATCAGTGGCGGGAATTATTTTTTCAGCCAACGAGACACCGTAATTTTTAAGGAAAATTACTTTCAGCCTGTCTTTAACATCCGGATCATTGTTAATTACATCGCCAACAGAATTAATTAGCTTAATAACCAGCTTAGCCATAAAATATGCCGGTGCTGCTTTGCCTCCAAATATTACTGTTCGGGGGACATAATCTTTATTTGGTTCGGCCTTCATTCTGTTATATAATGTAATTACGTGAAAGACATTAAGAAGTTGTCTTTTATACTCGTGGAATCTTTTAACCTGGACATCAAAAATAGAATCCGGATTAATTTTAACATTCTGCTCTTTTTCAATATATCTGATAAGCAGATTCTTATTTAGCCACTTGCTGCTCTTCCAGTAATCCCGGAAATCGTTATCTTCTGTATATTTTTCAAGGCCTTTAAGTTCATCGAGGTTTTTAACCCAGCCATCACCAATTTTGTCAATAATAATTCCTGAGAGAAGCGGGTTGCATTTCTTTAGCCAGCGGCGCGGTGTAATTCCATTTGTAACATTTTTAAATTTCTCAGGGTACATTTTATAAAAATGAGGGAAAATAATTGTCTTCAATATTTCAGTATGCAGCTCGGCCACACCATTTATACTATTACTGCCAACAATTGCCAGGTTGGACATCCTGATAGTTTTTGATTGCCCTTCTTTTACGATAGAGAGTTCCGAGATAATCCGTTCGTCAGTAGTATAAGTTTTACGAACTTCTTGCAGAAACCTTCTATTAATTTCATAAATAATTTGGAGGTGTCTCGGGAGCAATGTTTCCATAATAGGAACCGCCCACTCTTCTAAAGCTTCAGGTACAACAGTATGGTTAGTATAACCGAATGTATTTGTGGTTATTTTCCATGCATCCACCCAGCTAAGATTTTCCTCGTCAATAAGTATACGCATTAATTCCGGTATAGCTATGACAGGATGAGTATCATTAAGCTGAATAGCTGTTTTTTCTGCAAATTTATCGTAATTTTTATGATTAATCTTATACTTCCTTATAATATCCTGCAGCGTTGCAGAAACAAAGAAGTATTGTTGTCTTAATCTTAAGAACTTACCACTTGTAATGGTATCATTTGGATATAATACCTTAGATATATTCTCCGAAATATTCTTAGACTCAACAGCAGCCATATAATTACCGCTGTTAAACTCTTCAAAACTAAATTCATGTGTAGATTTGGCCGCCCATAGCCTTAGGTTATTTACAGTATCATTGTGATAACCGGGGACAGGGATATCATAAGCAACCGCTAAAACATCCTGTGTATTTATCCATTTGAACTTTAAGTTACCTTTTGCATCTGATTCCGTAACCACATTACCATAGTATTTTACTCTATAAGTAAGCTCACGCCGCATTACTTCCCAAGGATTCCCATAGCTAAGCCAATGATCAGGTTTCTCAGCCTGATATCCATTTTCAATCTCTTGTTTAAAAATACCATACTCATATCTGATACCATATCCGAAAGCAGGTAGACCCAAAGTTGCCATCGAATCCAGAAAGCACGCAGCTAAACGTCCTAAACCGCCATTGCCCAACCCCATATCCGGCTCCAGCTCCCGTACATTTTCAAGATTATATCCATCCTCTTTCAAAATGTTGTAACACTCATCATAAAAATCAAGATTGATAAGAGCATTACCCAAAAGCCGCCCCATTAAAAATTCGAGGGACAAATAATACACACGTTTAACATCTTCTTCTTTGTACTTTTGTTGAGTCCTTAACCAAGATCTTACTAACTTATCCCTGATTGACTGAGATAATGAATAATAAGCATCTGACGGAGTAACAGTAAATTTGTCTTTGACCAGGTCAAATTCTAAGTGCTCAGCAAACTGTGTACGAAGTGAAAAATTTTCACTTTTTTCCTGGTCAGTGAAAAATACGGAGTCTTTTATAAAAGTCATTTTAAATTTCTTTAATAATAAAAAAATATTTTATTCTAATTCGCCATCAAGTTCTGAGAGTAATCCCAGCAGGTCAAGAGGTTTAGTTGTAATATTAAGGTAACCCTCAGCGTCACGCGGCCATAATTCAGCCGGCCGGTCATAATAAAGTTCTATACCATTTTGGTCAGGGTCGCATAGATACACAGATTCACTTATTCCGTGGTCACTTGCGCCCTCAATTTTATAATTTTCACGTAGAAGTTTTCTGATAATAATTGCCAACGCTTTTCTATCCGGATACTGGATCCCGAAATGATACATCCCTGTATGCCCCAAAGGAGCGGGGCCTGCGTCATTTCCTGCCCAAGTGTTCAACCCAATATGGTGATGATATTCTCCGGCAGATAAAAAAACTGCAGAATCTCCAAACCATTGCGTAATTTCAAAACCCAAGAGTTCCTTATAAAAATAGAGCGCCTTGTCAAGGTCGGTAACTGTCAGATGAATATGTCCGATTTTAACATCTGGATTTATTTTAGCTTCCATTTTCCTAAATCATTTATTTTATGAGTACAAAAGTAACAAAAAAAAACAGTATTATGTAATGACCAGCAAAGTCCAAAAATATTATTATTTTTATTCTCTATTGATTTTGCTATAGATAAACAGGGCAATACCCGAAGTCACTCCAATCGCAAGGAAATAAATCCAGATATAATGAGCATGTGAATATGCCGTTATTTTTTGAGCCTCGGTAAGGTATTTGGGATCAGGGCAATATTCGGTTAACAGGTAGCCGGAGATTCCGAATCCAAGTATTGAGGATATAAATGAATGCAAGTGGCTGAATCCCAAATACAGTCCCTCCTGTCCTTTTGGTGCCTGTTTAGAAAAATATTCAAGATATCTCGGTGATATAAAACTTTCTGCCACACCTTGAATTGCAACTCCCACAATGAGCATTACAGTTATAGGATGCAGCGAAAATATTCCGAAAAAAGATATATTCCCAGCTGTATTCCCGGCCACAAATGAAGAAAGGAACATTGCTAATGCGGAAAGAGGCATAAGAAACATCCCAGTAATCATTGAGTTAATCGCCTTAACTTTGCTCATAAAATTTGTTATAATTACAACAAACACCATTACAACAAACGGATTAACATTAGCAATCCACTCCGGTGAGGCATTTTTTCCCACCATGCGCAAAACATATTTAGGCATTGTAGCATAAAGCTGCTGTTGTATTATCCAAAAGCCGGAAACAATAAGAATCAGGACAAGTAGTTTTCCATTTGTTGCCACCTTAATAAAGGAAGCCCAGACCTCAGAGAAGGTCCTTTTTTGAACTGTTTCAACATTTTTATAAAAGAGGAGGACTAAGACAAGAGCAATAAACGTCATTGTTGCTGCATAGTAGTTGATAGATTCGAGTCCTAAATTTATTCTAAGAGGATATGCAACCGTCTTGCCTGTAAATGCCCCGACATTTACTATTCCATAAAATATGGAATATGCTCTTGCCCGGTTTATGTTGTTTGATGTTTTTGCGACTGTACCCGTAATGATGGACTTAATAAATGATCCGCCAAACATTAAAACTATCAGAGCCGGGATAACAATAACTTTGTAAGGAAGCAATCCCAGTGTAAAGTATCCTACTGTTAATAAAGAGAACGCCAAAATGATGGAATTTCTGAAACCTATTTTATCGGCAAATGCACCGGAAAATGGGGGGAGGAAATAAAGTCCGGCCGAGAAGAAGCCGCTAATCCAGGCAGCCCAGATATCATTAAACCCCACGACCTGTGTAAGATATAACGTGATAGCAATAAAGACCGCATAATAAGCGGCACGCTCAAATAGCTCTACTACATTGGCAGTCCAAAAAGCTCTGGGAAATTTCCAGCTGGAATCGGTTTTAGTGGTCATATATCCTAATATTATATTAAAAGAATAGTTTCAATTTAACAATAAACGCTAACAAATTCGATACGTCTATTAAGTTTTTTCTTAATTAAAATTTCCGGATAAAAGCTACCCGTTTTATTAAATTATCAGATATAAATGCAGTACTATCAAAATGAACCTTCTATCTGGTCATTAGCATCTTTTTTTAGAGCAAATGAGAATTTACTGCCATGACCTGCTTCACTCTCAACTACAATCTTGCTTCCATGTCTTTCCACTATTTCTTCACATAACATTAGTCCAAAACCTGTACCAGTCTCATTGGCCGTACCCTCAGTAGTATATAGGATATCCTTATTAAAAATGATTTCAAGCTTTTCTTTAGCAATACCAATTCCATTATCAATTACAGATATTTCAATATAACCATCCTTTTCCTTTGCGGAGATGGCTATACTTCCGCCAGTATTTGTAAATTTAATCCCATTAGAAATCAAATTTCGTAAAACCAGCTTGAGCATATTTAGATCAGCATAAACGGAAATACCGGCATCGATTTCATTACGAATTTCTATGCCCTTCTGAGAAGCAACTAAATTTAAGGGTTCGATTACTTTTTCGACCTCTTTTTGCAGAAAAATAGTTTCTAAATTTAATATCGAATTTTTTCTCTGAAGTTTTGACCAATCAAGCAAATCTGTTAAAAATTCGTACTGACGTTTAATTGAAAGGTGCAGTTCCCTTGCCAATTCCTCTATTTCGCCCTTTGTCAGCTTATCAATTTCTGAAGACAATATCTTTGAAGCGGCCAGCAGTCCCTGAAATGGTGAACGTAAATCATGGGAAACAATTGAGAAGAACTTGTCTTTTGTCTGATTAGATTTTTTCAGTTCCTCTGCATATTCCTGTAGACGCATCTGATCTTTCACACGCTCAGATACATCACGCATAATCCCTTCATGGAAAAGGATGTTTCCCTCACTATCCAAAATATATTGCCCATGATCTTCAACCCAGATACCCGTTCCGTCTTTTTTCTTCATACGGAAGATTGCCATCTCTTCCATTTTTTCCTGCAATACAATACTCTCACGATCAGAAGGATCAAAATAGAGTTGGTTTTTAATATCAATTGAAAGCAATTCTTCCTTGCTGTCATAGCCCAACATTTTTACTAACGCCGGATTAACATCCACAAATTTTCCGGAATGAGTACTTTTATATACACCATCAAGCATCATTTCAAATAAACTTCTATGTTTCTCTTCACTTTCCCTCAGTGCCTGCTCTGCCATCTTACGTTTTGTTACGTCATTGGTTATAACAACGATTCCACTTTGCCCGTCAGCCAGTGTAACCATTTTTTCCCGTAATTCAATAAGTCTTCTCTCACCGTCTTTTCTTAATGTTGACACATAATGCTCAAGCACTTGATTATTTCTTAAGTCAGCAAGGTTCGTAGCAACAGCATCCAAGATTTCAGGAGGAACAAGCATCCTGATGTTTTTACCGAGCAATTCTTCTCTTGAATAACCTGTTGACTCTCTATACGCCTCATTAAAATCGATAATATTACCTTCCAAATCCTCAAGCATAATTCCACTGGGAGATAAATTAAAGAGAGTACGGTAACGCTTCTCACTCTTGTTTAATGCTTCTTGAAGTTTTTTTTGTTCGGTAATATCTCTTACCAAAGATTGGAAAGTGCCATCAGGCATCTGTATGGACTTCATTTCAACAAAGAACTTACTTCCGTCCTTTCTTATAAGCTCTCTTTCCATTCTAACAGTACACCCAACTCTTAATAAATCATACCTTAACGGGATTTCACTTTTACTCTTTTCAGATAATAGGTCTTGAAAATTCATTCCAATAATTTCTTCTCTGCTATATCCTGTCTGTAAAATTGTACTGTTGTTTACAAATATAATTTCGCCGTCTTGTTTCACGCGAAAAAACGCATCAGGAGCCAGTTCAAGAAACGTGCGGAAATTCTCTTCTTCTTTTTTAAGAGCTTTTTCGCCCATTTTCTCCTCAGTTATGTCCCGGACAGTACAAATAATGCCTGTAATTTCGCCTGTAATATTTTTAATCGGAGCATGCAACTCAGATGTCCAGCCGGACCTACCATTTTGAGGTAAGTCAAATGGGATTTCAACAGCATCAAAGGACTCGCCTTTTAAGATTCTTTTTAATCTTTCTACTATCCCTGATTCAACTAAAAAAGGAAATAACTCTTCGGGACTTTTGCCTATTACATCATCGGCACTAAGACCTGAATACTGCTCCATATAAGGGTTCCATGTTTGATATTTCAAGTCCTTGTCAAGAACTATTATCCCCTCCTGTACACAATTAATTATTTGCTGATAATATTGGCTAAGCGCATACGCTTTCTCATTCTTTAACATTCCTGAAGGTTTAAAATTATCCGTAGTATCCTGGAATTTAAAAAAATGCTCTTGTAACTCGGCTATTTCATTTATAAGCTGTTGTCTGGCCTGATTTATTTTATCCATTTTCTGACTCACTTTAACTATCAAGTATTAAATGTTGTTTATTTAAAAGATCAGTTATATGAAAATATTTATAGTTACGACAATTACCAATGCATACAATGTATTTTGTCTCAATCACATAGAGATTTTGTTTTACCATTCGCTTGATGGCATGTAACGATAAAGTGCCTAAAATGTTGAACGATCAAAATGCCTTAGTTCAAAAGAAATTCAGCAACTCAGTCCGGTTCTCCTAACCCAATAAATTTTCCCTGGAGTTTATAAGTTACAGTTTAGATATAAACAGGTACCTAAAGTAAACTGTAAACCCTTTTGCCTTAATAATATAAAATTTTGTCAACTTTATATAAATGGCAAATTTTGTACTCTTTTCTTTGTATTAACAATTCTTCGAAACAAAATGAATTCATAAATAGAGCAAGGAAAATTATCCATCATTTATTGATCAGACAAATTCAATTTGATATTTTCCCTTTTTGTCGGTCGTTGATTTCTAGAAAGCTCCCCGCATTTCCAAATCCCTGCTATTTTTTCCCGAATGCAGAGAACATTCAGGAGGTATCTTTTCTGAATTTACCGGAATTACAACCCTGTTAGGGCAATCCTTTACTGCCAACTCTCCGCTATCAGTACAAATCTGCATTTCCAGAATATTTTCCGGTTTATTAAAATTTGTTTTACCGAAATTTTTATATCTTGCCGTTAATTCTCCCATCATTTTCCCCCAAATGGGGGCAGAAGCCGAACCGCCATATTGAAAACCTCCGCTCAACTTTGTTTTGGCATCGTCAAACCCAACCCATATGGTTGTGGAAAGCTCCGGAGTATATCCGGCAAACCAAGCATCTGTAGAGTTTTGAGTAGTTCCCGTTTTACCCGCGGCAAATCCTTTATAATATTGGCGAATAACTTTTGCCGTACCACCATCTACTACTTTTTGAAGCCCATATGTAAGCAGATAAGCAGTCTGTGGGCTTAGTACCTGTTCCTTCTTTGTGTAGTTTGAATAGATAACCTGACCGTTTTTGTCTTCAATTCTGGTAATACAAACAGGCTGGGAATAATATCCCCCGGAAGCATATACTGCATTTGCGGAGGCAAGTTCTAACGGACTGACATTTGCTGTTCCAAGGGCAATTGAAGGTACTTCAGGAATACTGGAATTCACACCCATACGTTTTGCAAAACTAATTACTGAGTCCACCTTGGTAAGATTTACTATAGCATATGCAGCGGCAGCGTTGATTGAGTTCTGCAAGGCTGACATCATTGTCATAGATTTATTGCTAAAAGTTCCGGAAGAATTTTCAGGGCTCCATTCATATGGCAGTCCCTTATCAACAGTAATTGGTTTGTCATCCAGTGGATATGCTAATGTGTATCCCTCATCTAAAAGAGTACCATATAGAAACGGTTTGAAAGCACTCCCTGCTTGCCTTTTTATTTGAGTTGCATGATTTAATCCTGTCGGAGCAGTAGATGGGTTACATCCAACCATTGCCTTTATATATCCCGTCCCCGGCTCTATTGAGACTAACCCTATCTGAGAATTTTTCATGTTACCCGAAAAGCGTTCATATTGATTTTTAACTGCATCTTCTGCTGATTCCTGTATCTTGCTATCCAGGGTTGTATATATCTTGAGCTGTGAATTATTCAGCCTCATCCCTTTCTGCCTGAGGATATTCTCGGCTTCTATCCTTACATATTCATTAAATGATTTGCCTAGCCACTTATTTAGCACAAGATTTAATTTTGTATTTTTCTGCTTTTTAAATTCCTTTTCAGACAGTTTATCAACTTGCACCAAATTATACATCACCTCATTGCGTCTGGATAGCAGTTTATCCGGGTGTTTGGAGGGGTCATAAAGAGTAGGAGACTGCAATAGCCCTACAAGGACTGCACATTCCGGTAATGTTAACCGATCAGGTGTTTTATTAAAATACGTTTGGGCAGCAGCGTATATTCCATAAGCACCATGACCAAAATAAACGGTATTGATGTAAAGAAGCAATATCTGGTTCTTTGAGTACTTTTGTTCCAATTTTCTCGCTAAATCCATTTCGGTCAATTTTCTGGATATTGTTCGTTCATTTGAGAGGTAAAGATTTCTTGCAAGCTGCATAGTGATAGTGCTGCCCCCCTGCGTGTGACCTTTGATTGTATTCCAAATGCCTCTGATTAGTCCCTTTATAGAAACTCCGTCATGGTTATAGAAATCTCTGTCTTCGGTTGCAATAAGACAATCGAAAAAATGTTTTGAAACATATCCTGTACTTTTAACGTCGATTCGATATTTACTGCCGTAATAGCCAATAACTACGCCGTCTGCTGTTACCGAATAAGAGGAATACTCTAGATTCACAGGCGGCAAATCCTGAGGGAAAGACAAAACCGGCAGAAGGAATAAAATGGCCAAAAATCTTAAAAATTGCATAAAAATAGCTCAAATTGTATGATTCCGTTTGTATCATTGTACATTAGCATAATGATTTTATTACATAAATTTAGTACCTAATATAAAGGCATAAAGTTTCGATAATATTATAGAATTAGGGCATTAACCTTAAAGGTTAAATTAATGACTTCCATTTTAAATAAAAATGAAGTAAATTAGGCATCTTTTTATAGAAGGGTTCTGCAAATAATATTTTACAGAATAATTAAAAATATTAAAAATTTGAGATAAAACAAAAAGTTTGCAAGTACATATTCAAAAAATAATCATAATTAGGAGTTGATACTTTGAAAATAACAAAGCAATTTACTAATCGAGAAAGCAAATCATTAGACCAATATTTGCAGGAGATAGGTAAGGTAGATCTTTTAACTCCGGATCAGGAAATAGAATTAGCTAAACGTATTAAGAAAGGTGATAGAAGAGCTCTTGAGGATTTAACAAAAGCTAACCTTAGGTTTGTTGTAAGTGTTGCAAAACAATTCCAGAATCAAGGTTTATCTTTGGGCGATTTGATAAATGAAGGCAACTTAGGCCTAATTAAAGCAGCTCAAAAATTTGATGAAACCAGGGGCTTCAAGTTTATTTCTTATGCAGTATGGTGGATCAGACAGTCTATCATGCAGGCAATCTCTGAACAATCTCGTATCGTAAGACTTCCTCTAAACAGGATTGGGTCTCTTAGTAAGATTAGTAAGGCTTATAGAGATTTAGAGCAAGAATTTGAAAGAAAGCCAACTACTACAGAATTGGCAGAACTCTTAGAAATGTCCCCTGAAGACGTTGCTTTTGCTCTACAAATTTCAGGTCATCATGTTTCTATGGATGCCCCTTTTGGCGGTGATGACGAAAAAAACAGCTTAATGGATGTTATCCCTGACGAACAGCAGCCAACTCCTGACCAGACTTTAATGAAAGAGTCTTTAAAAAGCGAAGTTGAAAATGTTCTTTCTACTCTTAGCGAAAGAGAAGCTGAAGTTATTAAATTATATTTCGGGCTTGAGACAGGTCAGTCCGCCACTTTGGAAGAAATTGGCGACAGGTTTAATCTAACCCGCGAAAGAGTGAGACAAATTAAAGAAAAAGCTTTAAGAAGTTTAAGACATGGCCACAGAAGTAAAAAATTAAAAATTTACTTATCATAGCTTTTAGTTTGAATCTCATTTGCAAGCCGTCCTAATTAGGGCGGCTTTTTTTTGCATACTCCGCTTATCTACGAAGGACATTGGAAACTGAAATTCTATTATTTTAACTTTCTGGGCTTTTTAACTCAATTTACTACCTCTGCCAGTTGGTACAAATCAACTAATTACTAATTATACATTGATATCCTTCCCTTTGTGACCAAATTTATAGACTATTTGCATTCTAATAAGTAATATCAGCTTGAAAATATAAAGCATATTATAAGCAATTGGATTTAGTGCTTTTTGTTTTTCATATATTTATATCATTACCATTGGTTTCATTCTATTGTTCTAATAAAGGAGCACAATAATGGCTGAGATAAGAATACAAAAGAAAAAAAGCAAGTTTGTTCCAATTATGCTTATTATAATTATTATTACTTTGATAATTTGGTTAATTTATTCAATTTATTATAAGAAAGCACCTTCTCAAAATTCTTTAAATAGCTATTCTGTTCAAGTAATTAAATTAACAGCATGAGTTTTACCTGTTTATCCTGAGAGGTTAAAATGAAAAATTATGATGATATTGATTTTGAAGGTCTGAAAAGATTAAATAACATGAGAGATTTTGAAATTGCTGACAGCTACTCAGACATAAGAGGGTGGAAGGTTTTTAGCGGCGACAAAAAAGAAATTGGTTACGTAACTGACCTGATCATAGATCTTGACGTTATGAAAGTTATTTATGCCGATATAGATTTATATGAGGATTTCAGCGGTGGAGAGGCTCAGGAAAATATTCTCGTCCCTATAATAAATGCATTTCTGGATGAAAAGAAAAAGAACGTACATATACCGGCTATCGAAACCGGTTCAGTCCTAAAAATGCCCGTTCAGTTTCAGGGTATTCCCCTTAAAGATTATAAGGCAAATTTAGAAAACATTCCTCTTACACAAGAAAAAATTGGACATCACAAACATTCAAGCGACTCTGACCTTTCTGAGGTCAGTTATAATAATTTCTCCCGGATTAAAGATTATTCAGGCACACGGGTTAAAACCAGCTCGTTCGACTACCGCGGCTGGGACGTATTCTCCTTAGACAATAAACATGTTGGTAAAGTAAATGATATAATCTTTGATACTTTTGAAAAAAGCATCCGCTATGTTGAGCTGAAAACAGGGGTTGGCTTGTTGGGCCAAAATAAATTTTTACTAATCCCAATAGGACTTGCATATTTATCAGAGAATGATGATAATATAATTATCGAATTGAACAAGGAATCAATTGGCCGCCTGCCTGAGTTTTCCGGTGACATCATCACCCGAAGTTACGAGCAGACTCTAAGAGAATCCATAAAATCAGAAGTTGTAAATTATGATGATATGCGTGAAGATTTTTACAGGCATCATCATTTTGATGAAAACAATTTTTATAAATACCGGGTAAGGCAGGAGCATTAATCTGTTTAGCCCCTATCTAACAAAGGATTGCCGGATAGGGGAATGTTTATTATGCCAAATGCTTATAGTTCCCTTTCTATACCGCGGAATTTATAACCGTCCAGCTTTTACCCCACTAATCTTGATAAACACCCATCTTGCTAAATTTTGCAAGCCTGTTGGCGATAAGTTTATCAGGTTTAATTTTTCCCAGTAAAGACAGCTCTTCTAAAAGTACATTTTTAAGAATCTGGGCCATAGCTTTGCTATCAGTATGGGCACCGCCTAATGGCTCTGGGACAATCCTATCTATCAAATTTTGCGAAAGTAAATCTTGAGCTGTAAGCTTTAGGGCTTCAGCAGCTTGTTCCTTAAAATCCCAGCTTCCCCATAAAATCGAAGAACAAGACTCAGGACTGATTACAGAATACCAGCTATTTTCAAGCATCAAAACTCTATCCCCTACGCCTATTCCCAAAGCGCCACCGCTTGCCCCCTCTCCAATAATCACAACAATTATGGGAACTTGCAACTTACTCATTTCAAAAAGATTCCTCGCAATTGCTTCAGCCTGCCCCCGCTCTTCGGCTTCCATACCCGGGTAAGCTCCTGGAGTATCAATTAGAGTAATGACAGGTTTACCAAATTTTTCTGCAAGTTTCATCAGCCTTAGTGCTTTCCTGTATCCTTCAGGGTTAGGCATACCAAAGTTCCTAAAAACATTAGATTTTGTATCTCTGCCCTTCTGATGGCCAATAATCATAACTTTTTTATCCTCAATCATCGCGAAACCGCCGACAATGGCTTTATCATCTTTAAAATAGCGGTCGCCGGAAAGCTCAAGAAAATTGCTGGTCATTTCATAGATATAGTCCAATGTATATGGCCTTTCGGGATGCCTTGCAAGCTGGACCTTTTGCCATCTGGACAAATTCTTATATATATCTTCCTTTAATTCCTGCACTTTTCTCTCTATTAATCTGATTTCCTTGCCAATGCTCTTAACTTCTACAGTGGCTTTCATTTCCTCTAATCTGGTTTCAAGTTCATATACCGGTTTTTCAAAATCCAACAAGGTCTTAGCCATCTTTTTATCTTCTAATTAATTTAGTAAAAGTCTTGCTTAGTATTTCAAGGTCTAACCATATATTCTGATTTTTTGCATAAAAGATATTTAGCTTATCCACATCCATAGTTTTGTAATAATCAAGAAACCAAAGACCAGTTAAACCGGTTTTACCCAAATTCATTCCCTTATTACTATTTTCAAAAGGTCCTACAAAGCTTAATCGGCCTGCTAAGACCTTTGGAATTTGCAAAATGAATACATCAATTTCAACTTTACCTTTTACTAATTTGCTTTTTAAATATATAAAAGGATATATAAATACAAGCAGGGCTACAGCAAACGCAATGTCAAATGTGCGCTTAAGGAATTTGTTTACAAATTTTGATATGTTATAATCAATCTTAATTAGGGGTATTTCATCAAATAGCTGCACTGATGATTTGCCCACCAAGAAGTCATAATTAGTACCAATAAGCTTAAATTCCACGTTTTCATCTTTGCATTTTGCAACCAGTTCCATCATGGTATTGTAAGGGACAAATTCAGTCGGAAAGATTACCTCAGTAATTTGATACTCAATCACTGCTTTGTTTATATTTTCAAAACTTGCAATAATTTCATAACTACCGGCTTTTCTTCCTATTTGAACATTTTCTTCTCCAAGTAAACCGACAATATTACGAATATCTTCAGAATTATTTTTAAGTTTGTCAGCTATCTTAACCGATGCCTCATTAAATCCGGCTACCATAGTTCTTTTTGAAGCAAGCTTGCCGGTTTTGCTTCCTACTCCGAAGACAATTTTATATACAATCCGCCAAAAGCTTAAAACAAAGAACAGGAAGGCATAAGTCAATAACAGAATACCTCTGCTATATGCATACTCTTTAAAGAAATAAGTTAATGTAGAAACGAAGAAAAAGCTTAAAAATATTGCCGATAAGTTTTTCAACACAGATAGTGAGTCTTTTCTATATACTCTTAAAATGGATGTACATGCTATATGCAGTAACGCCGGGACGGTATAAACTATATGCATACCCACATGGGGTATTCCGTGAAAAACAGCAAATACCGGATAGACTATTGTGGAAACGTACAATGACAAATCAAAAAATATAAAATCCAATAAAATTGAAGACAGGATAAGCTTTCTTTTAGCTACATACGAAAGTATTTTGTTAATATAAATGGCAGCAAGTAAGATAATCTCAACTAACAGTGAACTGGATAAATGTTTTTTAACAAATAAATGCTGTGCATTATAAAAATACTTTGTCTCATCAATAGAGCTGCGTTTAGTACTTTCGCCTTTGTAATGAATAATCGTTGTATCATGCACATAAAAGACCTTATATCCGGCTTTCTGGACTCTATAACACAGGTCCAAGTCTTCACCATACATAAAGAATTGTTCGTCAAATCCACCTGTTTTTTCATAGACATCATTTCGCATCATCATAAAAGAACCGGAAACAGCATCTACTTCGTAGGTTTTATTTTCGTCTAAATAAGTCAGATTATAACGTGCAAATATTTTATTTTTAGGGAAAAATGAACTCAAGCCGGAAACTTTTGTAAAGGATGTCCAGGGGCCTGGAAAACTCCTACGGCATGCAAGCTGTAAAGATCCATCCGGATTTAATATTTTACATCCGGCAAGGCCTGCCATCGGGTTATCCTCAAAGAACCTAATCATCTTTATTAAAGTGTCTTCCTGAACAAGTGTGTCGGGATTGATAAGAAGAAAGTATTTTCCTTTAGCAATAGAAAGCGCTAAGTTGTTAGCTTTACCAAAGCCTAAATTACTTTTGTTCTCAATTAATATAACGTCAGGAAAATTCTGTCTGATATATTGGGGACTGCCATCTTGGGATGCATTATCTGAAATTATTATTTCGATTTTAAGAGAGTGGGCAGCTTTTTTTATAGACTCAATTAGGTTTGATACAAATTCTTTAACATTATAGTTAACTATAATTACTGAAAGATCTATATCATTCATTGGTTAAAGGATTCCTAAGATACTTCTAAACCTTAACTTCCAGACCATAAATATAGCTTCACGTACAATTTTTTTTGACATTTTGCTTGTTCCTGTTGCTCTGTCAGTAAAGACAATAGGAATTTCTTTAATTTTAAAACCCTTTTTCCAAGCTTTATATGTCATTTCTATTTGGAAAGAATAACCATTTGATTTTACTTTGTTCAAATCGACTGCCTGCAGAACTTCTTTTCTAAAACACTTATAACCGCCGGTTGCATCTTTAACAGGCATCCAGGTTATAGCTCGCGTATAAACGCTGGCAAAGTAACTAAGGAGAAGCCTTGTCATTGGCCAGTTAATTACATTTACTCCCTTGACATATCGGCTGCCTAAGACTAAATCATTTTCTTTAATCTCCTTTAAGAAAGCATTGATATCCTTAGGATCATGTGAATAATCGGCATCCATTTCAATAACATTATCATAACCGTTGGCCAGAGCGTATTTAAAACCAGCAATGTAAGCTGTACCTAAGCCCATTTTCTTTTCACGCTTAAGCAGTTTAACTCTTTTGTCGTTTTTACTTAAGTTCTCCACAAAATCCGCACTGCCGTCAGGAGAATTATCATCAACTATAAGTATATTTATAAACTCATACCGGCTGAGCAAATCAGGTAATAATTTTGATAAATTATCCAGTTCGTTATATGTTGGAATGATTATTAGAGTATTGTCTGCCATTTGTAGTGATTTTTTCTAATTTATAATTCTTACAAAAATAAAAATAAACATTGATTTAATAAATAACAAATAATTTGCTCCCGGTCTTTTTGCACTGTCCACTACATATCTCTGAAGGAGTTTATATTGAGAGTATGTTAGTCAAAATGACCTTTACCAAAAAGCACAACAAAAACAGTTCTAAACAATATTTTAAAATCCATCCTAATTGAGATATTCTCTATATAGAATAAATCATACCTAAGTTTAGCCTTAACATCCTCAATTGATTCATCATACTTATGTTTAACTTGTGCCCACCCCGTAATACCGGGACGTACTTTAAGGCGGCGTTTATAATAAGGGATTTCGGCAGCAAGTTTTTCTACAAAGAAGGGCCTCTCAGGGCGTGGACCTACCAGACTCATCTCTCCCTTTAGCACATTTATCATTTGGGGTATTTCATCAATTCTAACCTTGCGGATAAATTTTCCAACCTTTGTTATTCTTGGATCTCCTTTTTGAGACCACACAGGCCCGGAACCTTTTTCGGCATCCTGTCTCATAGATCTAAATTTCAATATTTTAAACGGAACTCCATTAAGCCCGCATCTTTCCTGCTTATAAAACACGGGTCCCTTTGAATCAATTTTTATTGCAATTACCGTAGCTAATGTAATTGGAAAAGAAAATAATATAAACATAAGCGAAACAATAATGTCCAGAATCCGCTTCACTTTCTTTTCCCACTCCGGCATCAACTGGGGCATAATATCAATTAAAGTAAGTCCGTAAAGTTGTGTTGTACGTGCCTGCCCGCTTAAAATTTCATACAAACGCGGAACAATCTTCAGTCCCACATTTTTATCTTCGCATTTAGAGATCAAATCAATAATGACATCGTTGTTTTTTTTCTCCAAAGCAATAATTACTTCTTTTGCCTGTGTGTCATCTATAAGACGGCTGATATCTTTAACAGTGCCCAGTACTTTTACCCCTTTATAACTTTTACCTACATTTGTCTCTTTCATTGCCGCATAACCAACTGCATCAAATCCATAATACCTATATTTTAGAAGATCTCTGTGCACTTCATGAGAAACCGGATTATAGCCTACTATAATGGCATTCCTTCTACCTATGCCCTTTAATAATAAGCCCCTTTGAAAACTTCGGATAAATAACCTCCCAACTCCCGTAAATATTAATAGTGTAAGCCAATATATAAATATCAATATTCTGTTATTTGTCCCTACATTATTTCCTTCAGAATAATCGGACATAAAAATGAGGGAAAAAAGTATAAAGACACCTACAAATGAAGCTTTAAAAAGTACAGAAAGCTCGTCCAGCCTTGATGAAGCAAACCAAGTACGATACATCCCGACAAAAGTAAACATAATCAGCCAGTAGAAATAAACGACTAACATTGCAGGCAGTATTTCAGGTATAGATGAAATACTAAACCAGCCGGAATGCAGGCGGATAATACTATAGACCAGAAAAGCGGAATTTATTGTAATAAAATCTGTAGTAACGACTAAGATTTTTTCAAGTTTCTTATTCAATTGCTGCCAATAATATTTAAAATTTATATGTTAATAAATATAAAAAATAAATACCGGCTAAAAAAGATAAAAGAGAGTCAGACCACTTCCTTTATAACATTTAGATAGATAATACCTTGGGATCAAAATTTTATTTTTATGATTTTACACCCACTCGGCTCCCATTAGTCCCTCGGCAAGGGGGACAGGCAGGAACAGGCTCTTCCTATTCCCCATAGCCGGAAGCAAATTAAGGAGGTAGGGAGAATTTGGCTTCCCTTACTAATAAATTATTTCGCAATGGCCTATTCTTATTCTTTTACCATATAAATAAGCAATAACCCATTCATGTAAATATTAAAAGTATTTGTTTTTTACTTTTTTATCTTTATTTATATTGTCAAATTACATTATTATAATTGATAAATTATTAATTCAAAATATGGAGCTAATTATATGAGGAAATATTTTCTTTTATTCTTTACTTTTCTTTTAGCGCACTCCTTATTCGCTCAAGATGAAGCACGCCTGCTTAGGTTCCCGGCTATTTATAATAATCAAATAGTTTTTAGCTATGGCGGCGATCTTTATACAGTGCAATCAACTGGAGGAGTTGCAAGAAAATTAACAAACCATGTGGGTTACGAAATGTTTCCCCGTTTTTCTCCTGATGGAAAATCAATTGCTTTCACAGGGCAATATGATGGTAATACCGAAGTGTATTTAATGACTTCTGAAGGTGGGGTTCCTAAACGCCTTACTTATACTGCAACTTTAGACAGAGATGATGTATCGGACAGAATGGGACCCAATAATATCGTAATGGGCTGGAAAGGGAACGATTCTATTATTTTTCGTTCTCGCATGATTGAGCCAAATGATTTTATCGGCCAATTGTTTCTGGTTTCTGCAAATGGCTCCATGGCAAATCAGTTACCATTACCACGCGGCGGCTTCTGTTCTTATTCCCCTGACTTTTCAAAGCTTGCTTATAATAGGGTTTTTAGAGAATTCAGGACTTGGAAAAGATATCGCGGCGGACAAGCAGATGATATTTGGATTTATGATTTTAAGACAAAACAAACTGAAAACATAACAAATAACCCGGCACAAGATATTTGTCCAATGTGGTATAAAGATAAAATATATTTCATCTCAGACAGAGATGGACATTTGAATCTTTTTGCTTATAGTTTAACTACTAAAGAGACAAAACAGTTGACAAATTTTGATTACTATGATGTCAAGTTCCCTTCTCTTGGCAACAACGCTATAGTATTTGAAAATGGCGGCTATATTTATAAATATGATATAAATACAGATAAGTATGATAAAGTTACAATTTATTTAAATGAGGACCTTGCTGCCGGAAGAGGCGGATTAACGGATGTAAGTAAAAATGTAAGTAATTTTGAGATCTCTCCGGATGGAAACAGGGCTTTGTTTGGTGCCCGCGGAGATATATTTACAGTACCAGTAAGAAATGGCAACACAAGGAATTTAACAAACACCAGTGGCGTTCACGAGCGTTCCGGCAAGTTTTCCCCTGATGGTAAATACGTTGCCTATATCTCTGATGCTTCAGGTGAAGATGAAGTTTATATAGAGGACCAGATGGGAAAGGGAAAACCTATTCAGCTAACATCTGACAATGGATCATATAAATTCCAAGTATTGTGGTCTCCCGACAGTAAGAAAATTGCTTTCTCAGACAGAGAACAAAAATTGTACTTTGTTGATGTTGATAGTAAAAAAGTGATTCAGGTAGCTAAAAGTGATATAATTGAAATGAATGACTACTCATGGTCACCCGACAGTAAATGGATTGCATATTCATTACCTCAGATAGAAGGGATGACAAAAATATTTCTTTATTCTTTAGAAAAAAAGGAAAGTTACCCGGTTACTGACAATTGGTATGCATCATATACACCCGTTTTTAGTTCTGACGGTAAGTATCTGTATTTTGTATCTGACCGTAATTTTTCTCCTCGATATGGCGAGACAGAATGGAATCATATTTATTCAGACATGTCTAAATTGTATATGCTTACATTGTCAAAAGATACTAAATCCCCGTTTGAGCCTAAAAGTGATGAAGTTACTGTAATGGAAGAAAAGAAACCTTCTGACGATAAGAAAAATAAAAAGGAAATACAGGCTTCAGTAAGTGTTGATATAGAAAATATTAACAACAGGATACTTGAACTCCCTATTTCCCCAGGAAATTTTTTCCATATTACTTCCGTCGGAGATAAAATATATTATCAGAAGAATAACTCATCTGACCCGAGAGTAAAACTATTTCTTTTTGAACTAGACAAGAAAAAAGAAGTTGAGTTAGGCGAGACAAATGGTTACGAAATTTCAGTCGACCAGAAAAAAATGCTGGTTGCTGCTTCAGGAGCTTATGCAATTTTAGATCTTCCTGTCGCAAAAATTGATGTTAAAGAACGCTTAGATTTATCAGGACTAAAAGTAAATCTTGACCGAAAAGCTGAGTGGAGTCAAATCTTTAATGAATGCTGGCGCCAAATGAGAGATTTCTTTTATGCACCTAATATGCATGGCCTTAATTGGGTAAAAATAAAGGAAAAATATCAGCCGCTTGTAAAGTATGTAAACAACCGGGCTGATTTAACCTATATTATAGGTGAAATGATTGGCGAAATTAGTGTTGGTCATGCTTATGTTGGCGGAGGTGATTATCCGAAGCCGGAAAAAATCAACATCGGACTACTTGGTACAAAATTAGTACAGGATAGTCAGTCCAAGTATTACAAAATTACCAAAATACTTAAAGGACAGAATTGGAATCCGTCTTTGAGATCCCCTCTTACTGAAATTGGGGTTAATATTAGCGAAGGCGAATACATCATTGCTGTTGATGGTAAGCCGGTTAATTCCGTTAACAATATATTTGAATTACTAACAGGTAAAGCTGATAAGCAGGTTACATTAGCAATAAACTCGTCTCCACAGGAAAAAGGTAGCCGCGATGTTGTTGTAGTACCAATTTCAAACGAACAACAATTATATTATTATAATTGGGTACAGACAAATATTGAGAAGGTAAACAAAGCTTCAAATGGAGAAGTCGGCTATATACATATCCCGGATATGGGCCCGGCAGGACTTAATCAATTTACAAAATTGTTCTATCCGCAGACAAAGAAAAAAGCTTTGATAATTGATGATAGAGGTAATGGCGGCGGAAACGTTTCCCCAATGATAACTGAAAGACTATTGCGCCAGCCGGTAATGCTTGATATTTCACGAAATGGAAGTATAAATTACAATCCGGGCGGAATGCATGTTGGTCCAAAAGTGTTATTACTGAATGAATTTTCCGCTTCTGATGGTGATATATTCCCATACAGGTTTAAGTTCTATAAAATGGGTAAAGCAATTGGAAAGCGCTCTTGGGGTGGTGTTGTCGGCATAAGAGGAACATTACCAATTGTTGATGGCGGTTACCTGAACAGGCCTGAATTCTCACGTTTTGATCTTGATGGAAAATGGAATATTGAAGGACACGGTGTTGATCCTGATATTTTTGTTGATAATGATCCGGCAACGGAATTTGGAGGAACAGATCAACAGCTTGACAGGGCAATTGAAGAGATAATGAAAGAGTTAAAAAATAATCCGCCTAAGGAATATAAAGTCCCTGAATATCCAGACAAATCGAAATAAATAGTATAGCAATAAAAAAGGAGAGCCAGAGCTCTCCTTTTTTTATCTTCGCAATTTCCAAATATAAATAAAAGAAGGTCTTATATCATCGAGACAAGACCTTTCAAATTACATTAGATATCCCTTATCAGAATTTAACCGTAACTCCGGCTTTTATTTCGAACATCTGGAAGACAGAAACGTTTTCCAGATCAATTTCAAGTGCAGGCCAAAGCTCTCCAATAACAGCCTTGTAACATCCGGATATGTTAAAATATACAGGATCATAAACTTTCACTTCAGCACCCAATCCAAGATTAAAACCACCGCTCCAATCCGTCTGCGTATTGTTTGCCAATTTTATAGCAGCAACTAAAGCATGTGATGAATCGGGAGTATATAAGGAATCGTTATATGCACTTCGTTTATAAGTCCAGTTATATACACCAAATCCAAAGTTCAAGTTAACACACAAAACGGGGTCTTCATAAACTTTGAACTTAGCGTTAGCGGTTAAGCCTGCAACTTCTAAAGTCATCAGACCATTAGGGATAGTATAGATATAATTGATTTCCTTCAATTTTTTAGACATCTTTAATTTATTATCATTTTGCTTTGTGAATTTAAAATACTCAAAGTTTCCTGTCCATGTCCAAGTAGGAGAAGTTTCTTGACCGAAAAAAGCAGAATATTCCATTGTCGGTTTAAACCTATTGCCTAAAGTTGACATCGGCAAAAGCACACCGGCATTGGCGCCTGCAACAAATTTTTGTTGAGATAATGCGTCAAAGGAAATAGCTAATACAATAATAATAAGATAAATTTTAATATTTTTCATAATTTTTAGTATAGAAAAGTTAGTCCTAATTTTATATCAAAAGAATTTTTAAATGGGAAGCTCTCATAGCCAGTATGTTCTTTTTCAACTACCTGCAGATAGGATGCGCCAAAATTCAGACAGATGTTATCAGTGAATTCATAACCCAGATCAAGCGAGCCATTATAAAAGAATGGATTTCCATATTTGTTATCAGCAAAATTTCTATAGGCATAATCAAATGTATAATCAATTGAGCTGAACCTCTTGGACCAGTGCTCGTTCAAATAGAGCCTCCGTGTATAAAAGAACACCCCCGCGGACAGACCGATCTGGGCAGTAAATTTCGAGATGATTGCACGTGAGTATTTAACTGAAAGCATAGCCGGAATAACATCCATCTTCTGTACAGGATCTAAAGTAGCTTTTAATGTCGGGTCCGCATTTAAGTCTGTGGCAACAATGTTTTTGTATCTGGTTAACCAGAACTTCCAATTCCATTTGGCAATTGCAGAATCCTGCTGAAGACTGTACAATCTGTAACCAGCAGTAAAGCTTATAGATATACCCGAATAAATATTGAAATTTATCTCAGCACCCCCACCCATTCCGCTTATTTTATTAACCGAAAGCCTTTTATCCATAGGTTGAGAGTAATCCGCAAAAACGTTCACATATTTAATTTGTGCATTTATGCTTACCGAAGCAAGTAAAATGAGAATCAATTGTATAATTATTTTATTTTTTATTTTCATCTTTAAAGTATTTTAATTTTTATAGACCAAGTTGAAAAGAAAATCTTAATACATTCCCTAATCGGCCATAATCTGAATAAGCAAAATCAAGCATCATCGGCAGCGGCAACTGCGGATTTATACCAACCCCAAATGAATAAGTATCTTCATCTGTAAAGAACTTATAACCACCTCTTAGTGAAATAATATTTTTCCAACAAAATTCAGTTCCTAAATTCACTCTTTCGTTTCCATCAGTCGGATGTAAAGCTTCAACTAAAGCAGTTACACGGTAATCAGACTCGTAATTGCCGTATACCTCCATTGCAGCGCCTAACTTAAACAGCGCAGGCATTTTAAATGTTTGGTTTACAAATTTTGCGTCTACTCCAAAATGCTGAATAGTAGCAGCAATTCTTAATGAAGAAAGCCCTGTGTAATAGAGTATTCCGCCGTCAAACAACAGATTACTTGCTTCAAAAATATCTATTGTTTCTTTTACATACTTGAATGTAACACCAAAGCTGAATTTATCTGTAAGCTGCTTCCCATAAGAAAGCCCGAGTGCAAAGGAGTTTGCATTATATGTGCCCATTGTTTGGTATAGGCCCTGACTCGGATCAGTAGGTATAGTAGTTTTTGTTATATCGCCAAAATCCATCTGTACAATGCTTACTCCAAACACACCAAAAGCCCCTGCATTATAAGCATATGAAGCAGCATAGTGTTTAATGTCTGCAATATAACCTGCATAGCTTATAAATATATTATGCTGCTGTTTCATGACTCCCAATGCGGCAGGATTGCTAAACATTGCCTCTGCATTCAGATCAGATAATGCAATTGAATTTTCAGCTAGAGCAGCAGAGCGGGCACTTACCGGTACCTCCAAAAAAGTGAAACCTGATGTTCCGTTTTTTTTGAAGTCCTGAGGACAAGCTATTGCAACTACTATAACTATAAAGAATAATATTTTTTTCATTATTTATTTAATCTAATTTCTACAAGTATTTAATATGTTAAGCCAATTATCTAATAATTGAGAACTTCCCCATTTTCGTGCCTGAACCTGATTCAATATGGTAAATATACATACCGCTCTTAACAAACAGTCCGTAATCAGTAACCTGATTCCATGATGCTATTGCACCTGTTCCTTCCGATACATGTATTGTTTTAAGCAAATCTCCTCGTATACTGTATATTCTTATTGTGCAAGGATTCGGGATGTTATAGAACTGGATAATATCCTGATCTCCCGGCTGAGTCCTACCCTTACCTAAAACAAACGGATTAGGGACAACTACAACATCGTTAGTGTTTTTTACCGCTGGCAAAGTAGAAGTAAATTTTGTAATCTTTTTATTTGCATATATGGAAGACTCCATTGAAGGTACTTTTGTTGAACCTGTTTCTTCAAATATTGCTGATGGGTTCACTGCCCATGCTCCTCTCACGGTATCATATGCGGTAAGAGAATAATAATAATTTGTACCGACAACAAGACTCGAATCAATAAATGTATATGTACCCGTACCGGAATTATAATTAACCGGATTCTTCTTTAATACGGTGCCGACTGAATCCCATGGCCCAACAGGTAAAAAGCTGCTCCTATAGACCTTATAACCAACCAAACTGCCTGCCGGATCCAATGGATCATGATAATTATCATATGTATCCTGCCATGTAATTTGATTAGCCACGAAACGCTCTCTGCCTTTATAAAACTCAATTTTATAATCCGGTGCCGGAGGTGGATTCGGATGCCTAAAATGGTTATCATAGGTAAACTGAGCCTTCTTTACTGAAGACATAAAGGCTTTATTAACTATAGTACCCATCCCCAAATAATTCGTAAGAGAAGAGTCAAGAGCAATGCTATAATCCGCGCCGTCAACAATTTCCGCAACAGCTATTTTAATTGAATCTCCCGGCTTTAATGTCCAAGGTCCTAACGACATCAGTGACCACATTTTCGACTTCTGCATTAAAGAATCAGTAGGAAGTCTCACGTAGGAATTGGCACTGTATATATCGGTAAAGACATTATACATTGCCTGAAGTGTATTCTTTCCTGCATTAGGACCGCCCTGATCATAACTATTGTCGGCGGCTGACCATCCATAATCTTTTACTTTTGTAGTCTGTCCGCTATCATTCTTTGAAGCATATAAAAGTTTTAATCCTACTTGCCCGGGAGCCAGATATTCTCCTCCAAGGCCACCGGGAAGCACTAATCCTTGCGCATAGGAAAAGCCGAAAGCCCTTTCTATTTCAGCAGTACCTTTATAATCATCGGCCTTCCCCCAAATAAGCCTGTTTGCAGCGTCGTAAATAAATCTTGTGTTTCTTGCTCCGGGGGTTTCCTGAGGAAAATTCACCGTCCATGCTCTCGAATTTGCATGCATTGCATATGAAAGCATTGCATAAAAGCCATAAAGGGTATCCGGTACCGTCTTTAATCTTGAAGTATCCCCGTTCGCAGTCAGTTTTGCTTTTACTTCATCCGAGATATTCTTAAAAGTATAATCATAGATTACATAATTTTCATCCCTTTTGCTGCCGCTCCATTGATGGGCAACTCTATTCACTCTAATTGGTATCTGGTGCCACATTCCGTATGAGTCAGAATAGTATTCATTATATTCCCAGGTAGTCTCTATTACCTCTTCACCCATATTAGGATCTGTCGCTAACCAAAAATTGCCGTTATCTCCAAATATTTTTTTGTGTTTTTTAATAATGTATTTACTTCCATTATCTATAGCAATTGAACCTGCACTAAAAGCCCAGTCATCAACTGCAAGTATACTGTCTTTGTCCTTTTTACAACCAACAATAAATCCGCCACCAAGCATATAAGAAGAAGAACCTCCCAATTCTTGGTTAACCCAATTAGGATCATAGCCAGGCCAATCCAGGCCAATTCCTGTCCGTCGCCAGTTATTAAACGGAGGGGCTATTTTTCCATTATATACGGACTGCCACAGTCTCCCTCTGTTAAAAGAAAGCGTTGGAGACTGAACTTCCTGCGAATATGTTAGTTCGCTGAAAAGAATAAGAGCTATTGTGATTAGGACTAAATTAAGATTTTTATTCATTTTTAATATATTTTTAAATTTCCAGTTTGTTTACTTACTAAAATCCGATTCCAAGTGTAAAGAAAATCTGTCTTGGCAAGTTTCTATAAGTTTTAAATGGAGATATAATACTGCTTCTATTTGTGTTGGCAGGATCGTCCATTGTGGTACCTCTCCCGACCCAATTTTTCAAATCATCTGATTGGGTTGTCATCGGAGTCAGCCATTTATTATTGAGCATATTCATTATTCTTATACCTAATATCAATCTGACGCCTCCTAATGTGAAATTTTTCACTACATTAAAATCAAACGATTGTTCAAGCGGATATCTCCTGTTCAAGCTCACATCTTCAGGTTCCCAGTCTGTTTTATATGTAAAAGGCATTCCCGATTGGGCCGTATATGTTATACTGAATACTGTATTTTGCAGGGGCTTAACATTAAAGACAGAGAAGCCTGCCTCATCTTCAACAGAATACTGAAGCAAACCTCTGAAACTGTGAGTACGGTCGCTAACACTCACAATTTCGCTTGTGAATGAGCGAGAAATAGTAACAGACCCATCCGGATATGTTATGTCATAGCTATACTTTCCGTCAGTTGTCTGTGATAGTGAATAGCTTAGTCTATAACTCCATTCACTAATACTGATTTTTTCAAGTGTAAACTCGATACCAATTGTAGAGCCAAATGTATTATTACCATATGAAGTATATGGATATAAGGAATAATTATCTTCTGTATGCCCGACTATCCCACCCTGGGGGCCCATGCTTCCTGTATAGGAGGCATATCTTTGCGTACCTACCTGACTAACCCTGTCATTATAATAGAAAGCAAAGTTAACGCGGTGTGATTCGTCAATCATTTGCTGCAAACCAACTTCATAGTTGATAGTTTTTTTAAACTCTAAATTTGGATTTCCTCTTACAAGCCAGCCCTGATCTGTTCTTTGAGAAAGCGCCTGTGAAAATGACGGCATTGAGGCAAAATGGCCATATTGGATTCTGAATGCAGTATTTTCACCTATTGGGAATGATAATCCAACTCTTGGCATAAGTATGAATTTTGTCTCTGATGGTTTCGTTGCCGGATTTCCGTCTGGGTCGATAGCCCGCCTTGGACCGCCCTTTCCCTGATAGAAAACATTAAACGGATCCACCGGATAATTTGATTGGAAATTATAGGCTTCTGCACGCAAACCTAAGTTTGCAACCATCCCTTCATATTCCATTTTATCCTGAATATACGCCGCAACATTTATCGGGTATGCGTGGTAATACTCAGCATAGCCTGAACGTGTTAAGTATGTGTTGGCCTGAAAACTTGAATTTACAGCGTTGTTAAACAAGTCCCAATAGTTAAACTTCAAGCCTGCTTTAAACAAATTTGTAGACAACATCTGACTTGTGAAGTCAACAGTTCCAGAGTATGTACTGGATCTTGAATCCTGGTAATAATTTGAGCTAAAGTTGAATGGTTGACGATAATAACCTGTTTCCCACCATGCTCCCTCGCCAATAAGGGCTCCAGTCCTGTCATATTCATCTGTTAGTCTATCCGCATCCTGTGTATTGCTTATTAAATAATTATACGGCAACGTAATGTCTTCTTTTTGATGTGATACTGTTGCTTCAATAAATGACTGTGGATTTATTGCATATACCCAGTTTAGACTCTGGGCAATTGTCTGCTCAGTACGAACAGGATCCACAACCACTAAGTATTTTGTAGAAGTGCCATCCGGTACGAAAGCTATACCGGCCCACCTAATATCGTCAGATCCCGACCAAATACCGCCTCTATATCTTTGAAAAGAGCCCATAAATTTAAACTTATGAGTTTCAAACGGCTGCCAGGTCATATTTAGAATATAGTTCTGGTAAATCTGATTTTTCTCTGGAGTTGGGAGCCTTGTTGGGTTGTTCCTATATTCACCTGAAAAATAAAACCTTAATAAGTTAGGATCTTTACCTAAAGGACCACCGATTCCAACAAGATATCTTTGATAAGGAGAATTTCTGTAATCATATGCCCCAAGCGGGTTATCATCAGAAGCAGTATGATTTTGGACCCATGTATTGTAAGCATATTGAATCTCTGTCATCTCAACCGAACTCAGCATAGATTTGGCAGTGGAGTCTTTGGGATGACTTGCTACATATTCATAAAGTCCTTTGTATTTATCTGTTTTAAGCCTAAGATCTCTGATTACATCATTCCTGTAAGTGTTTAACCAGTTATTAATATCTCCCCATTTCTTCCATTCATAATTATTTTTGCTGTAGAGATATTCTCCGAAATGATACTGCCCTGCCGGACGGTATTCAATGCGCGCCTCGCCTGTAAGCCTGGGGGTACCTTCTTTAAGCACAACTTTAACAACGCCGGCCTGTGCATTACCGTATTCGGCTGAAAAACCGCCACTTATTAATTGTACCTGAGACACACCTAAAGGGTTAACATCATATTTCCAGGAATTGTTTGCTTTTTCCGTTCCCGGGGTAGAAGCCGGCGAACCCGTAGAAGTACTTACCTGTTCAACACCATTTATCTGAAAGCTTACTTCATATGAACCCGAACCGCGTGCAGTGTAATTTCCATTATCTGTTTTCTGGAATCCCGTTGACAGATCCATTGCACCCCTAATGCCTTCAATAGGGGCAGCTTTTAATTGCTCCTGGTTGATTGTATTTGACGTACCAGTCTGGTCTTTTATAATTTTTGGTTTCTCGGCAACAATTACAACCTGTTCCATCTGAACTGATTTATCCTGCAGCTTAAAATTTAGCTCTACTGACCTATCAACTACGACCTCTACTTTTGTAAATGTTGTTTTTTGATAACCGATTGCACTTGCCGTTACAGTATAGATATCGGGCGGGATTCTAAGGACAATAAAATTTCCTTTAGAGTCTGCAGAAGCCCCAAGGTTGGTACCATTTATAATTATATTGGCTCCAATTATTGGTTCACCTGTTACAGCATCGGTTACTTTACCGTATAGTTTGCCAGTTTGAGGCAATATATTTTTTGTACCTAATACCAGAATCATTAGTATGAGCATCAGGACAGTTTTATTATATTTTTTGAACATAAGAGTGAATATTTTTCTTATTTCATTAGAAAAAACTATTATTTAGCTTATTTATATAATAAAAAAGAGACACAGAGTATGCGTCTCTTTTTTTTAGGAAGAAATTCTATTTTACAAGGATCATTTTTTTACAAAGTGTACCTGCTTCCGTTGTTAACGAATAGAAGTAGACACCACTTGATAGATTTTTGCCTTCAAATGAGTATGTATGTTTCCCGGCAGACTGATATCCGTTTGTTAACACAGCAACCTGCTGACCAAGCATGTTTGAGACAACCACTTTAGCCATACCTGCCTTAGGCAAGCTGTAGCTAATAACTGTTGTTGGGTTGAATGGATTAGGGTAATTTTGTTCAAGAGTAAAATCTTTGATAGTAACTTTGTCATTTACACCTGAAGCATTAGTATTTTTAAATTTAAACACTTTTTTTGTATACAAATCAGTAACGTAAGCAGTATTGCCGTCTTTAGAAAAGACAACATCTGCAGGCCCCTGAATAGGCGCGCCATCAGGAACAGGATTAGTAGAATTGTATACGCATGGAAGTTCTGCCTTTTCGGTAGCAAATCCTGCTACAACTTCAAAGCCTTTAACCCATTTCTTTGTAGAATCAGAGCCTGCTACCCACAACCAGCCGTTTTTATCAACAGTAATGCCATAAGGTATTGTAATACCAAACACTAAAACGCCTGAGGCATCGGTAATTCTTGCTCCTGTATAATTTCCTGGATGCCCCTGATCTCCTCCGGTCCATACGGCTAAGCCGCCTGACGTTGGGTTAGCTGCAGATGAATTCCTGGCAGTGTAGAAAGGTACTTCTGAACTATTATAATCTGCACCCGGAACTGTTGCAACATCTCTAATAATATCAAAACCGGTTGCATCGTGTTGGCCACCCGGCTCTATCGGATATGTCCCAGTAATAGGAACCCATGAACCATATCCGGGAGTAGTAATTGTAGAATTGAAATTATAAAAACGGATACTTGTATTGAAGTCAACTCCGCAATAAGCAATTGTATCCTTTGTTAGTGATAAACCATTTGTGTACGTACCATAACCGGAACCGGTTAAATTGTAACCGAATTTTTCAATTTTGGTTGTATCACCATCTTTAATACGGTATATAGCACTGACAGTGTTGCCTGTATAAGCAAAAACCTGACTGGCATTTACAAAAACGTCCTTACCGATACAGGATATTCCACGTAATGCACCTATGACAACTGTGTCAGCATTATTTTTGAAATCAATAAGCTTTGTTAACTGTGTATCTGCTGAATCTGCATAATAAACAGAATTATGTGCACTACCATTAACTACTTTTGAAGATAATACATATAAGCGGTTACGTCCATCAACTGAACATAAATACGGCTGCAGAAAACTTGAATCTGCGGCCGGAAATGAAATAGCACTATCATATTTCCATACATAGTCTTGTGAATAAGATTTATTAGCAAAACACAATATTGTCAGCATCGCAAAAAGTAAAATACGTTTCATATTTCCTCACGAATATAATTTATAATTTGTCTAAGTTAAATTATCTAAAAAAAAGGAATATTTAAAGAAAAAAAACATTAATAATTCAATATATTAATTATTATTTGCCTAAAGACGAATATATTAGCCTTAATTTTTTAGGCAGCACCATAAAAATGCCTGAAATGTCTTATGGCGACAGTATCTTCCCTTTAAAATCGTCAATGAAGGAATCCTCAAAAGCGAGTAAGAAATATGGTACTGAGTCGAAGGCAAAAAATATTAACATTCTGGTGCCGGGGGAAGAAATAGCGCGGATATTTGATGAGATGTTAAGATTGTAAACCATGTCTAAAGCAAAAACAACTACTCCGGCAGAGAACAATACTTCCTTTAATGTTGAAGCACTCCACCCGGCGTAAACACAGGCAAGCAATAATAAAACAGAAATTACTATGTGTATGGATTGAATTGGAACCAAAAATGGTACAAGCATAATAGGTTTAAAAATCCATAAAATTATTATAACAGCTATTATTATCCCTGCAAAATAGCTTAAGTACTTCAGATTCTGCCGGAAGAAGAAAAACAAAAATATTATTAACGGGAAAATGCCCCAGGCTGAGGTAAAAAGGAAATAGCCCAACACAACGCCTGCTATTATGAATTTGTAGTCAATTTTCTCCGGATCAACATATTTATATGCCAGGTAAAAAGCAAAAACATTCAAGAATCCCTTACTGTAATACGGATTATCAAACTGAAACAAGATAAAGGGTATTATTGAGAATGCAAACATTGCCAATATCAGCACTTTTTCTTTAATATCTGTAGACTCAGGAAGTGCGACCAAAATAAAAAGGACAAGTAGATAGTAAATATTTACAACCGAAAGCAGCGGTTGTGTCATAGAATATAAATAATAATTATAGCCGCATAGAAGCAGCAGCGCAGAAGTTGCATACATTACATCATTTATTCCCCAAAGTTTGTAATCTACAGAATCTAGAAATAATATTATTGCAGTTAATGTAAGCACTGAAACCAATGCTACAATATAATAATTGGTTCTTAACTCTACAAAAGACAAATAATATAAATCTGTTAGCAAAACAAAAACAGCTGATAAGATATTGATATAATGTTTTTTTGTAAACATAACTAAGCGCCTTATTATTTGATACGGCAATAATAAGAAATTAAAGGAGTAAAGTAAATGAAGAAGACCGGATTTTGGGGCTTTTGCCTGTTTGCCATTTTCAATGTGATCTTGTTTTCAACTTCCTTTGTCTATAAAGATGGAAATAATTCAAATTACAAGAAATATGATGGAGGCGATGTGGATAATATAAATAATATTATAGTTCTGGATATGGATAAAAAAGAAATAAATCTGGATGTATATAAAGGCAAGGTACTGCTAATTGTTAATGTTGCAAGCAAATGTGGATATACTAAACAATATGCAGGGCTTCAGCAGCTATATGATAAATACAAAGAACGCGGGTTTGAGATTTTAGCGTTTCCCTGCAACGATTTTGGCGGTCAGGAACCGGGTTCAAATGAAGAGATATTGGAATTCTGTACCACAAGATTCGACGTTAAATTTAAGCTCTTTGATAAAATCTCCGTCTTAGGAAATAATAAAATCCCCCTGTATAAGATACTAACCGATAATCCCGTTACCGGGGCCTCCGATGTTAAATGGAATTTTGAAAAATTCTTGATTGATAAAAGCGGCAGGATTGTAAATAGATACAGAAGTAATATTGAACCGATGAGCGCTGAAATTACAAGTGCAGTTGAGAAAGAACTTAATATGCAATAACTATAGACTCTATATTGCCAAAGGGAGAGGTATAAACTTACTCTCCCTCTGCAAATTCTATTAAGTTCACTTCAATAGTCACTGCTTCAACTTTACAGCTATTTTACTAAAGCCATTTTACAAATCGCTGAAAATCCGGCTGAGTTTAATTTGTAAAAATATAAGCCGGAAGCAGCTTTTTGCTTAAAATTGTTAGTACCATCCCATTTAAGAGTGTAACTTCCCGCTTCATACAAGCCCTCGGCAAGTGTTTTTATCTCTCTTCCCATTACATCGTAGATAATCAAACTAATGTTTGATTTTTCCGGCAGCATAAAATTTATTTTTGTTTCAGGATTAAACGGATTGGGGTAATTCTGGCCCAAGAAATATTTCATATGCATATCTGCATATATTTCCTTTGATGCGACCTCGTTCCTTTCTCCGTTAAAATCAACTTGGATTAATGAGTAAGAATAGTTACCCTTTTTATTTACAGGGTCAGAAAAGAAATAGTGACTAGGCACGGTTGAGTTCCCTGCGCCTTCTTTGAATCCACATAGTATTTTTTGATTATTTGTTAAATCCGTCCGGTATAGTTCAAAGCCATGATTATTCTTCTCTGTAGAGGTAGTCCATTCAACAATAATATTATCCTTTATCTGGGAGACAGAGAAGTTTGACAGTTCCACAGGTACAATTATGCTCCTTCTTATTAAATCCCAAAGCACAGAAAGATTACCATCATAACCCAGTGCCCACATGCCGACCCCCTTAAAGTTTTTACTCTTTGCAAGGTTGTATTTTAGCGTAAGACTTGAATCATTATCAAACCAGACCTGATACCAGCTTGTGTCATTATTCTGCCATGTATACCAAGGCACCAAGTTATCTGCAGCCCATTTTTTGCCATAAGTGCCTGAATTTGGGATATCATTACGTGCAAAAGTAGCTCCGATAAACTTAGTTACCTGAGCATGCGGCAGGTTAGTTTTGGTCATCCACTTTTGCCCATAATATGGGCATCCCAGTATTAATTTCTGAGGATTTATACCTGCATATTGAGTATTGACTGTATTTGTGATATTATAAGACCCTCCAACTAAAGGAGCAGATGCTCCGGTTGTAGTGCTCCAACTGCCATAGAAGTCATAGCCCATTATAAAAATATAATCACAGGCAGCAGCCAATCCGGCAAGATTCCAGCCACTCCAGTTTACGGCGGGACCGGCAAATGAAACTTCACTTCCGGTAATCTGCGCATGCATATATGTTGTTAAATCCTGCATGAAAGTATTCATTATGCTCCCTCTTAAGGAAGTCTTCATTCCTTCAAAATCTATGTTGACACCGTCCAGTTGATATTGTGTAATTTTGCTTTTTAAATTAGTAAAGAAGGCTTGTTTAACAGTGGCATTTGTAAGTAAAGCACTTATAGCGGCAGTATCAAAACAGACAGCACATAAAATTACTTTTACACCTGCTGAATGTGCAGCATTTATAACATCTGTCCATGGCCAATAACTTGGGTTTGTAATTGCTCCCGTAGAGCTAACTGTAAAATCAAATGCAGCAATATGCGTTAATAGATCATATTTCAGGTATTGCCTGTCTGCCGAATATTCCCAATCAGGCAGATAACCAAACACCCAGTTTGTATTCGCCTTCTCTTTTTTAAGCGGGATAATGCCTTTACCCGAAGGATCAAATTCACCAGGCTGCTTTATTCTTGTTCCTAAATTTTCATAATCGTTTTGATGAGCAGATTTATTCTCTTGTGGAAGAATATTTATCGAAGTTATTGTCAGTAACAGGGATAGCAAGTATCTGAATTTCATTTAGACCTCAGGTTTGAACATTTACGGAGATATCATTATTTGATAATTATCGAAAGATTTCCCTGAAAAATAAGTTAGATGCGGTTTAATTGCAAGAAAAAATTATTAAAAGAAACTTGCCAGGGAATAAAGGAGACCGGGAAATTAAGATGAAAACAATTTATATCATTATCCCGGTTCCCTTTTTTTACTTAACAACCTCTGTCTATCTCAGTATTTGCTCAACTTTGAATTTATAACTTTGTACTTAAGAACACAATTACCAGGCATAGGCCTCCGGAGCCTGATTACCCGGTCCCGGCCATATTTTATCCAATTTATCCAAAATTTCCTGGGACAGCTTTAGCTCAGCGCCTTTAACATTTTGTTCAAATTGTTCCATTGTTCTTGGCCCTACTATTGGAGAAGTAACAACTGGATTACTTAGCACCCAAGCCAATGCAACATCAGCAGGCTGCTCCCCAATTTCTTTGCATAAATTTTCATATTGTTGAATTTGAGGTCTGAGTTTTTCTACAGATACTTTAAGCGGTTCCCTGTTTCTTCTTCCCTTGTTCTCCTGACCAAGAACTCCGCATAAGATACCACCTCCCAAAGGCGACCAGGGAATAAGCCCGACACCCAAAGCCATACACGCGGGGACTACTTCCATTTCGATGTGCCTGTTCCTTAGGCTGTAAATGCTTTGTTCTGAAACCAGCCCAAGGAAATTTCTGTTTTTGGCAAGACAATTTGCCTGAACAATATTCCATGCTGCGAAATTACTACTGCCCACATATAAAATTTTGCCTTCCCTAACCAATTGCTCCATTGCCTGCCAAATTTCCTCCCATGGAGACTCTCTATCAATATGATGCATTTGATATAAATCTATATGGTCAGTTTTTAAGCGCCTAAGGCTGTTCTCGCAAGCTTTTTTAATATGATAAGCTGAAAGTTTTTGATCATTTATGCCTTTTCCCATTTTGCCATATACTTTTGTGGCCAGAACTATTCTGTCTCTTCGGGCCTTATCCTCCTCAAGCCAGTTGCCAATAATTGACTCTGTTGTGCCTGGAGATAATTCCCCCCCGTATACATTGGCAGTATCAAAAAAATTAATGCCAAGCTCTATTGCGGTATTCATAATTTCAAAACTGTCAAGCTCTGATGTATAAGGTCCAAAATTCATTGTGCCTAAGCATATCCGGCTTACTTTTAAGCCGCTTCTTCCTAAGTGTACGTATTCCATCATGTTTCCTTTATAAGATAACTGTTTAACTGTAATATAATGTAAAATTATTGAATGAAGAATTAAATTTGCCTCATTGCTTAATATCAGGATGCCCAAACTGTATAAAATTCTTCCTAAGGACGGATACCTCACTCCATTAAAGAAGCCATGAGTGAGCTATTTAATTTTAAATAATTATCTATTATATTGAATCCAGCAAAATATTTATTTCGGAACTCTGTCAGCCAAGGTTTAACGAGATCAAGATGAAAAACGGTAAAAAAAATGAGCGATTATTTTCACAATCACATCCCGCCAGAGTTGTGGTTGTATATTTTTGTATCAGTGCACTCTGGATAATTATTTCCGATTTAATGGTAAATGATTTTAGATTTTTTACCGGGCCAACCCTTTTAGAAATTACAAAGGGATTAGCTTTTGTGGCAGCTACATCAGTTCTTCTTTTTTTCCTTATTCAACAAGCCCTTTCTAATCTAAAAAAAGTAAATTCCGAACTAAATAATAGTCTGGAACATTTTAATCTAATAACTCAACATACTTCAGATGTAATTTGGACTCTTGATTTGAGTGAAAAGAGAATCACATATATTTCCCCTTCGGTAACCCAGTTGCTGGGATACTTACCGCAAGATATAATTGGAAAGGAGGTTCAATCCATATTCTCTAAAGATACAAGTGAAGTTATCAACAAGGAAGTATTTAATCAATTGGGTAAATATGAGGGTATCAATAATGAAAAAAACTTTTGTACTCTTGAATTAAAACAGAAGTGCCTTGATGGAACAAACAAAGATACGGAACTTGTCATAAACTTTATTAAAAATAATGATGGAAAGATAACAGAACTTTTAGGTATTACCAGGGATATTTCACTTAAAAAGCAATATGAAAACGAACTAATTAAGAGCAGACAACAATATCAGGAGCTTTTTGACAAAAATCCTCTGCCAATGTGGATATTTGAAATTGACACCTTAAAATTTTTACATGTTAATAAAGCTGCCTGCGAGCATTATGGATATACCTACGAAGAATTTATGGGTATGACAATTCTTGATGTCCGCCCTTTTGTTGACCGTTCTGAAGTACTTGCTGTAAGTAAAACGTTAAAAAACGAACCACAAAGGACCTCTATCTGGAACCATATAAAGAAGTCAGGAGAAAAAATTACTGTTGAAATTACAACATATAATTTTTTATATAATAATAAAGGGGCCCGGTTAGTGCTGATTAATGACATTACCGAAAGAATTAAAGCTCAAAAAGAATTGGAAGAAAGTCAGCATTTATTGTCAAGTATTACGGAAACAGTACCTGTATCAATCTATATCGTTGATGTTGAAAAGAGAAAGAATGTATATTCCAATAAAGCAACGGCAAAACTTGTTGGTTACACTACCGAAGAACTTATAGAGATGGGGGACAATTCTTTTGAACAGTTAATTTACCCGGAAGATCTCCCTCTCTTCGAAGACGATTATGCTACACTAATCTCGGTTGACGATAACGAGATCAGGGAAAAAGAATATCGAATGCTGCATAAAAGCGGAAGTCTGCATTGGTATCACAGTTGGGAAATTGTATTTCAGCGCAACAAACTTGGAAATCCTGTACTTGTCTTAGGGGCTGTTGAGGATATAACTGTTATGAAAGAAGCAGAGAGTTTTATCAAACAAGCCAACGAGACTCTGGAACAAAGAGTAAAAGAACGTACCCGGGATTTAGAGGAAGCAAATAATGAACTTGAAGCTTTTACTTATTCAGTCTCGCATGATTTAAGAGCTCCCCTCAGGGCAATTAGCGGGTTCTCTAAAATAATCAATGATGATTATGGAGATAAACTTGATGAGGAAGGTATAGATTTACTGAATGAGGTAATTACTAATTCACATAAGATGAGCAGACTAATTGATGACTTGCTTACTTTCTCACGCATTGGGAAAAAAGATGTTGTCAAATCTAATATCAATATGAATGAATTAGTAAAGAATACGTTTAACGAGATAAAAAAAGACTACGCTAATAAAGACTTTCAGCTTAATATGAATACTTTACCGGACGCTATTGGTGATTATTCAATGCTGAAGCAAGTAATATACAACCTACTGTCCAATGCTGCTAAATTTTCATCTTGCAGAGATGTAATTATCATCTCTTTTACTGGGCAATCCTCCGAAGAGAAGAATACTTATTGCATAGAAGATAATGGAGTAGGTTTTAACCCTAAATTCTATAACAAATTATTTAAAGTATTTCAGCGTCTGCATTCGGCAGAAACATTTGAAGGAACCGGAGTAGGTTTGGCTATTGTGCACAGGATAATTACAAAACATTCCGGCAAAGTGTGGGCTGAAAGCGAACTTGATAAAGGATCTAAATTTTATTTCTATCTACCTAATAACTAACTGATAATTGGAGAATTTATGAAAGGTGAGCCGGTTGATATTTTAATTGTTGAAGATAACCCCAGTGATCTCAAACTAATGATAAAAGCTCTGCAAAAAAACAATTTGGGGAATAAATTAATTACCCTCAAAGACGGGGAAGAAGCATTAGATTTTTTGTTTTCAAAAGGACAATTTGAAGGACGAGACATAAGTAACAGACCAAAAGTAGTTTTCTTAGACCTTAAGCTCCCCAAAATTGACGGCTTGGAAGTATTGCAGGCAATAAAAAGCAACGAGTTGACAAAAGTTATTCCTGTAATAATTGTTACTTCCTCTAAAGAAGAAAAAGATGTCGTTGAATCTTATAATTTAGGCGTAAACAGCTATATTGTTAAGCCGGTTGAGTTTGATGTTTTTGTTGATGTAATTTCCCATTTAGGTTTGTATTGGGTAGTAATGAACGAGCCGCCTTTTTAGCAGGTTTCTGTCCATAACCTAATTCTTGATACATGACTTATAAGATAATTCTTTGATTTTAAATATAAAAAACAATTATGACAATTTACGAGATACAGCAGTATTGCCTTACCAAACCGGGGGTGACAGAGTACTTCCCTTTTGATGAAGATACCCCATGCTACAAAGCAGGGAAAATATTTTTGCTTGCCAATTTAATTCCTCCGATTAGCATAAATCTCAAATGCGATCCGGAAAAAGCGATAGAATTAAGAGAAAGATATGAGTCGGTAATTCCCGGATACCATATGAATAAAAAACATTGGAATACCATATATCTTGACGGCAATATACCCAAGAGAGAAATACTGGAATGGATTGATCACTCATATGACCTGATAATTGCAAGCCTAAAGAAAAAAGAACGTATAGAACTTTTAGGCGGAGAATAGACTACAATAAAAAGTTGATAATTATTTAGCCGGGTAAATTTTGTCCGGCTAAATAATTTAGGTTTAGTTCCTGCGTCCTTCAGTTCTCTCAAAACATAAAAATAGCCATAACTGTTTCCCTGAGATGTATCTCCCCTTTACCAACAAAAAAAACATAATATTTTATTTATTCCAAATGTATTTTTTTAGTGTTTTTAAAAAAAATAAATTGTAAGTTTACTTATCCACGTTTTTTTATATTATTCTTAGGCAAAAAAATGATTGCTATAATTGTAATTAGTTCGATAGTGCTCCTTTTATTAGGATACATATTTTACGGTAAATTTATTGCATCCAAATTAGACCTTGATGATACAAAGATTACTCCCGCATGTGAAATAAACGACGGAGTTGATTACGTTCCTGCAAAATACTCTATGCTGATAGGACAGCATTTTTCTGCAATAGCTGCAGCAGGCCCCATTGTCGGGCCTATCCTTGCCGGTCTCTGGTTCGGCTGGTTACCGGCCATACTTTGGATTGTAATTGGTTCTATTTTTATTGGAGGTGTACATGATTTTACCAGTTTAGTTGCCTCCATAAGACATAAGGCCGCTTCCATAGGTGAAGTCGTAAAAAAATACATGTCTCCTTCATCCCACATCATATTTTTAATATTTATCTGGCTTACATTAGTCTATGTTGTTATTGCATTTACAGATATTACTGCACAAACTTTTGTTAATACTTCAGGAAATGATGCATTGGGACCGGGCGTAGCTGTAGCTTCATTCTTTTATTTATTTTTAGGTGTTGTACTTGGTTTACTCCTTTACTTTTTTAAGATAAATTTAAAAATTGCTACTGCTATTTTTATTCCACTGCTGGTTTTTATTATTTATAAATGCTCCTTTCTACCGCAGCCAATAGTAACTGCACTCTCATCGGTTTCCATTAAACAATGGGATATTATCTTACTTGTATATTGCTTTATTGCTTCACTTATCCCAATGTGGCTGCTTTTACAACCAAGAGGATATCTAGGCGGCTGGTTTCTTTACCTTACAATAGCCGTTAGCATTATTGGATCTTTGTTTGGCGGTTATTCTTTACAATACCCGGCATTCAATACAGAAGGCTTGAAAAGTTTAGAAAACGGGAAATATCTTTTCCCTCTCTTATTCATCACTATTGCGTGCGGTGCATGTTCAGGCTTCCATGGAATTGTTAGCTCCGGTACAACTTCTAAGCAAATTGAAAAAGAAACTGACACAAAGAGAGTCGGCTATGGGGCTATGCTTTTAGAAGGTGTTGTCGCAGTTCTGGCTCTTGCAACATTAATGATTATCCCTAAAGGCTCGGCTGATTTGAAAGCAGATCCAAATATGATTTATGCGCGTGGCATTTCAAAGTATATGGGTCTAATTGGTGTAAATCCCACTTTAGCATTATCTTTTGCCTTACTTGCTTTTTCAACATTCGTTTATGATACTTTAGATGTTTGTACAAGGTTGGGAAGATACATAATTGAAGAGCTATTCGGACTTAAAGGGCGCTCTGCCGGTGCTATAGCTACATTTATAACATTGGTTATTCCTTTAGTCTTTTTAATGATGACAACCGAAAAAGCATATTTAGTAGCCTGGCCAATTTTCGGCTCAAGCAATCAATTATTAGCCAGTTTAATTCTATTAGGAATTTGCGTCTGGCTTTATAAAACAGGCAAACAAATATGGTATGTTGTTATTCCGATGATTTTGATGCTTTCAATGACAATTTGGTCATTAGTTCTTTTGATGATTCCATTTTTTAAAGATATGCCGAATTTATTTTCTAATCTAAAAGTGAATGATTTAATATCCGGCATAGTCGGCCTGTTTTTATTCTTAATGAGTGCTTTTATAATTGCTGAGGCCGTAAATATACTGGTTATAAAGCGTTACTTTATAAAAGCGGACATCGAAGCAGAAAAATTAAATCCATAACTAAGGAAATAATTAATATTTTTTTTGTATTTTTATTACAGTTATTTATAATTAAAATTTCATAATATTTGAGGCTCTATGTTCAAGAAAGAACTTGTAAATAAATTCTTAATATTAAGTATGCTTATAATGGTAGTGTCTTTTTTAAGCCTGACCGGCTGTAAGAAAGACGACAATATTACAAATCCATTTACCGGAACCGGCAGTGTAACTTTTAACGGAATGGTAATTGGAGGTACAGATACAATAAATTATGTTAACAGGACAACGAGTATTCTTTTGGCCACAGGATATTATGCAAAGAAAGAAGGAACGACAAACCTTATATTCTCTGCTTATTTCCAACATAACAAGGCAGATGGAGTGCATTTCTACGATTCGGTTTATATTAACTTATCATTTCATGGAAACAGTACAGGAACATACAACTGGGCTGATAGGAATGGCAATTATGCTTCTGTTTATTTTATAAAGCACAACACTATATCTTCTGCAATTAACGTTGGCTCTACCACAATAACCAATTATAGTGCGGTAGACGGGAAAATTGATGGTTCTTTCCAAGGTGTGGTTATTGGCACTAAGAACGACACTTTGAATATTTCAGGAAATTTTTCGGCTTACAGAACAGTTGATGTTGACAGTTTAAAAACTGTCACAAAGTAATTACCTGATAAGTTATTCTGCTCTTCTTTAAATTTTTACTTACCCTCTCCTATTTATCTTGGAGAGGGTAATCTGACATTAACACATCTCAGTTCACTCTCCATATACAGCCCCTCATTTTTTGTTCATATTGTATGTGATATAATTAGCACAGGTTTTAACAAAAAATAATTGCATATTAAAATATTAGTCTTTATCTTAATATTATTAAAGAATTTGGTTCAATAATTACACAATCAATCAACTTAGGAGGCTTTATGTCTAAAAAAAATGTTTCTTTTTTTGGTTTTACTTTGTTATTTCTGACTGCTGCTATAATTTCCTTTACCGGCTGCAAAAAAGACAGTAGCTCGCCCACCGGGCCGGAGACAGTACTTGGAAGCGGTAAAATCACTTTAAATGGCGGTGGATTCTCAAATAAATCTATAGATTTTTATTTATCTATGGGCTCTCATGCAACTGCGACAAATTCTACTGAAATTGTATGTTACACTGCAGGGACAGATTCACTTTGGTTTGCTATCTCTTTCCCCGGAGCTTCTACAGGGACATATAGCTGGTCTGCCGGCTCAACAAGTTTTACTACATTGTATCTTTACAGTGCCCAGAAGACTTATGTCTCTTTGTACAATGGTCAGACTGTCATAACTAAGGTTGATGGAGTAGGCGGTAAAATAGCGGGTACTTTTTCAGGCTATGTAGTTAATACTGTAAATGCCGATAGTATTAGTGTCTCAGGCAGCTTTTCCGCCACCAGATTAAGTGATGTGTCTAAAAAATAATCCCAAGGCCCTCTTTTATCTAAATTTTGTACAATTTATATTTTCCCACTCCATTTAAACGGAGTGGGAAAAATAATTTTTCTTTTCTTACTATTGCAACTAACAGCTATCCAAGCTATTTTTTCACATATTTTATGGAAGAAGAGGCTTGAGCAGTCGGCATTATAATTATCTCATTAATATTTACATTTGCTTTCCGTGATACACAGAACAACACAGCGTCTGCAATATCATAAGGGCTTAACGGATGCATACCTTCATAAACTTTATCAGCTTTTTCTCCATCACCCGAAAACCTTACTTTGCTGAATTCCGTCAGAACCATCCCGGGATCAATGGTTGTTACTTTGATGTTTTTATCAACTAAGTCCATTCTCATTCCCTGCGTAAGTGCATTTACTGCAAACTTTGAAGCACAATAAACATTCCCGCTTGGATAGACTTCATGCCCGGCAATTGAGCCGATATTAACAATATGCCCGCTGCCTCTGGAAACCATTAAAGGAGTAACCATGCGTGTTACATAAAGGAGCCCCTTAACATTTGTATCAATCATCTCCTCCCAATGTTCAATATTTCCCTCATTTATTTTGTTTAACCCGCGTGCCAGCCCTGCATTGTTAATCAGAATATCTATTGCTTTCCATTCTTCCGGTAATGCTGCAATTGCATGTTCAACATCTTTCCTTTTCCTAACATCCAACTGAATTAGTATTACTTTTACACTGTATTCTTTTTCAATATCAGATTTAATTTTTTCAAGTAATTCAATGCGTCTTGCTGCAAGTATTAAATTTGCGCCTTCAGATGCAAAAGTATAAGCGCATGATTTTCCAATACCTGAAGTTGCTCCGGTAATCAGCGCTGTTTTTCCTGTTAATAGAGACATAAAGAACCTCAATTTTAAAATATTTTTGATTGTAGGTTCTAACTTAATAAATTTAATTTACTTTTAGTATATTTATTTCTAAAAACTTTTGTCGAATTTTTATAAGGAGGTCTTTTATGGATCATGTTTATAAAGTTATTGAATTGACAGGCACATCACCAATAGGTATTGAAGAGGCTGTTAAGAATGCGGTTGATAAAGCGGCTAAAACAGTACGTAATATGAGATGGTTTACCGTTACCGAAACACGCGGTTACATCGAGGAAAATAAAGTAGCCCATTGGCAGGTGACAATAAAAGTCGGGTTTACCCTGGAAGACTAATTTTTTAAGAGTGCAAAGTAAAATAAATACTTTGCACTCCTCATTAAAAAGCTGTAGGCAGTTTAAATACAAATTGTTCTTTTATTTCCTCTTTCCCAACCCTCTTTTTGCCCTGGCTAAAATATTTAAGCCCATACAATCACCATTTTTTACATTTCATATGCTATTTTTTCCGTTTAGATAAAAATAATTGTATTATTTTATCTTTTTCATATTTTTAGGGCAACCTTTAAGAATATTTTTTAGTCTAAGTATTAGTAAAATTACTTTAAAAGGCATTGTGATAAAGACATAACAACGGAAGGAATTATGGACAAAAAGTTATTCTATATACTATTTTTGCTGAGTGTATTTTCATTAGCAATATCCGCTCAGGAAACTCCCAAAGATACTTCAGCGACTGAAGGTGATACTGTAATTACAAATACCGGTAATGACTGGGATGAAGTTGAACATAATTGGGATGATAACTCAAAGAGCTGGGAGAAAGACTATAAGAACTGGGAAGGTAATTTCTTTACATTATCAAATGACCCCACCCTTTCTTTTAACTATGGTATTTCAAAAGCATCAATTAAAAACCTTAAAAACACTTTTGCAAAACCAAACTTAGCTGAAATCAGAGTCGGCTTTTCTGAAATTAGAGGAATACAAGACTTTTTGGTTAGATACAAATATGAATATCTGGAACTTACAAACATTTCCACTCAATTAAACAATAAGACTACTACAGATTTAAAAAGCGACCTATGGAGAATAAGCGCAGGCTGGTCAAAAGGTTATGGCTACAAAATTGGGGATATTACTATTTCATTGTATAATACAACAGCCCTAAACTGGTCAAGACTGAATATGTTTACTCAGGCCTCTAATAAAAGCGATTCATCCTATATAAACTATTTTGACAAATCTGTTAGATTTGGAACTTCAGCCGAAGGAGGTATGGCAATTAGAATAATACCTCAACTTTCACTTACTGCAGGTTATGAAAAATCCGCTATTTTCCCCCGCCATATGTTTTGGAAATGGGCAGGAAGCGCAATACTGGAAAGTATAGTGGGATCTTCTATAGATAAATTTGTTCAGAAAATAATAGAGTCATCACCTGCTGCCGGCCCAATTGTTAGTTTTGTACTGAAAAGCGGAATTGAATACGGACTATATGAATTGCGCAAGGAAAAGATGAACTGGCCATTCAAATCAGCAGCTCCTTTAAGCTATGATCAATTTAAGTTTGGACTATCTTTCTCCCTGTAACATTAGTAAGAAATTAGGTGAATAAAAAAAACCGCCTTTTACGGCGGTTTTTTTGTTTTATTTAACTTTAGTTAATCAAAATAACGTAATATTATTCTAATAATCATCCATATACTGATTTATAAAAAAAATATTTACAGCCGCATATTCAAAATTATTTAATTCCTTTGCTCTTTTTTCAGAATTAGAGCAGTTTAAAATTCTTATAATATTAATATTTTTGGATAATTGTTCTTTTTCCCTAAATATCTTAATAAAGACTTAATTTTTTGGAAATATTTTTCCTTCTTTTTTATTTTAAAATTCAACTTTCTTTTCTTAACTTGAATATCTAATTAAAAATATTTAGAAACAACCGGAAAGTTTTATGCATCGCAAAGGTTTAACGTAGCTTCCTTTCTTTTTTACACTCTTTGATTAAGTCAAACGATTATTTTATTAATTTTTCCCGGATATTTTATTTATGAAAAAAATTGCAGTAGTAGCATTAGGCGGTAATGCATTACTTAGAGGTAATGAAAAAGGAACTATTCAAGAACAAGAGACTAATACATTTAATACTTGTTTAAGTTTAACTGATCTTTTAAGAAATGATTATAATATAGTTATAACCCACGGGAACGGTCCCCAGGTCGGAAATATTCTTTTAAGAAATGAAGCCGGTTATAATACTTACAAAATCCCCAAAATGCCTATTGATATCTGCGTTGCTGATTCGCAGGGCGGCATAGGATATATGATTGAAAGAATGTTCAGGAATGTATTAACTGAGCAAAAATTAAAAAGAAATGTAGTTACGGTTGTTACTCAGGTTTTAGTTGATAAACTTGATAAAGCTTTTGACAACCCGACAAAACCCGTTGGCGCTTACTACTTAAAAGAAGAAGCTGAATTACTGGCAACAGTTAACAATTGGATATTTAAGGAAGATCCGGGTAAACGCGGCTGGAGGCGTGTAGTAGCTTCACCTGCTCCTTTGGATATTCTTAACAAAAAAATCATTAAAGAGCTTGTTAAAAGAGGCCACATAGTTATTGCAGGCGGCGGCGGCGGTATTCCCGTCTTTTTGGATGATAATAAAAGGCTGGACGCCATTGAAGCTGTTATTGATAAGGACTCTGCTGCAGCTTTATTGGCCCGCGAAATTGGTGCAGATAATTTCTTTATTTTAACCGACGTGCCTAAAGTTTATATTAACTATAAAAAGCCTGATCAACAGGCGCTTGACGTTCTTACTATTGCTGAAGCTGAAAAATATATTAAAGAAAACCAGTTCTCAAAAGGAAGCATGGAACCAAAGATATTAGCTGCCATTGACTTTGTTAGAAATACAGGGCACGAGGCCATTATCACCGATGCTAGTATGCTTGCTGACAGTTCCCAGGGAACACGAATTGTAAAATAGATTTTATAAATTATAAATATTAAAATTAAGGAGTTATTTTATGGCTGTTAATATGAAAGGCAAAAGCCTTATTTCAATTCACGACCTAACTTTAGAAGAAGTTTATGAGATTTTTGATGTTGCCAAAACATTAAAAGAAAAATTATTGACCGGCGAACCTCACAGACTGCTTGAGGGAAAAACTTTGGGTATGATTTTTTCAAAACCTTCAACCCGTACCAGAATTTCCTTTGAAACAGGTATCTTTCAGTTGGGCGGCATTGGAATGTACTTTGGAGCTAATGATCTCCAGTTAAAGAAAAGTGAATCTGTTGCCGATACTGCAAGAGTACTTTCAAGATATTTAAGCGGTATCATGATCCGTACTTTTGATCATCAGGATGTTATTGACTTAGCTAAATACGGTTCTATCCCTGTTATAAACGGCCTGACCGATTTACTTCACCCCTGCCAGGTTCTTACAGACTTATTTACGATTTTAGAAAAACGCCGTGTGTTAAAAGGATTAAAATTAGCATACATAGGCGATGGCAACAATATGGCTCACAGTTTGCTTAATGGATGCTCTAAAGTCGGTATGGATATCTCAATTGCTTCCCCTTCCGGTTATAAACCATTGGCTGAAATTGTAAACAATGCTAAGGCTAATGCAAACTATATGGGCAGCAAAGTTGAAATTTTAGACGACCCGGTTGCTGCAGTTAAAGGTGCCGACATTATTTATACTGACGTTTGGGCAAGCATGGGACAGGAGCAGGAAGCTGCTGACCGTAAAAAGAAATTCATGTCATATCAGGTTAATGATCAATTAGTTAAAAACGCTAAAGCTGATTATTTGTTTATGCACTGCCTCCCTGCTCACAGAGGCGATGAAGTTACTAATGAAGTTTGTGATTCTCCAAACAGTGTTATTTTTGACGAAGCTGAAAATCGTTTACACGTACAAAAAGCAATTATGGCTTTAGTAATGTAACAAAATTCATCTTATCTGTTAATTTACAGAATCGAAATCTGTTGCAAACTACTAAAGCACTGCTTTAGCAATTACAGAAATTGCATTTACAACAAAAAGCCGTCCTGTTGGGACGGCTTTTTTGTGCGCACAATTACTTGATTTTAGCTATGCTCCTTCACCTCAGTATTTTGATTAATTGACCACCCTGTCTTTAAGCCAAGTATAAAATACCCTAATGACAAAATTCCTGCTGCAAAAACAGAATCGCCAATAACTCTCAGCCATCTGAAAGTTGAAATTAATGGCAGCGAGTTAAACTCAAATGATCTTGCATACCAGTACCCATGCTCAACTGATGCCCAGGTTTGCATAATTCCAACCGGTAAAATGCTGATAAGAACCATCAGAGCTAGTCCGATATTAATTGCCCAAAATGCAAATTTGATTGCTCCGGTTTTCCAAATTAAATTACTGCTTAATCCCTTAAGACAGAATAACAGGAATCCGATTCCCAGCATCCCATATACTCCGAACAATGCAGTATGTGCATGAACCGGAGTTGTTTCAAGTCCCTGCATATAGTAAAGAGCAATAGGGGGATTGATTAAAAACCCAAACAAGCCCGCTCCTACTAAATTCCAAAAAGCAACTGCAACAAAAAATGTAATAGGCCATTTGTATGCCTCTACCCATTTTTTGGCCCGGCTTAAAGTTAAATTGTCATATCCTTCAAACCCGATCAAAACAAGAGGTACTACTTCCAATGCAGAGAACGTAGCACCAATAGCCATAATTGAGGTCGGTGTTCCCGTAAAGTATAAATGATGGAATGTCCCTAGAATTCCGCCTGTTAAGAAAATTATTGTGGAAAACAATACCGCTTTTGTTGCTGAGGCAACTTTTATAAGCCCCATTCTGGCAAATAAAAATGCTATGGCCACAGTTGCAAACACTTCAAAAAATCCTTCTACCCAAAGATGAACTACCCACCATCTCCAGTACTCTGCAATTGCCAGATTTGTTTGTCGTCCCCACATAAAACCCGCACAATAAAATAAGGCTATAGCAGCAGATGCAAGTAAAAATAGGACTAACAGATCTTTATTCTCATCATACTTTCTAATTGCAGGCATCATAGCTCTTACCATCAGGAACAGCCACAAGAAAAGGCCAATTGCTAAAAATATTTGCCAAAAACGTCCTAAATCCACGTATTCATAGCCTTGATGCCCAAACCAGAAATTAGCAGCAAGCCCAAGTTTCTGCATAACCCCAAACCATTGGCCAATCATTGATCCGACCACTATTATTAGCAGACAGACAAACAGAAAATTGACTCCTGCTTTTTGATATTTCGGTTCGTGGTTAGAAACGGCCGGAGCCAAAAATAACCCGGTAGCCAACCAGGCTGTCGCTATCCAAAATATCCCAAGTTGTGTATGCCAGGTGCGCGTAATTTGATACGGGAACCATTTAGCTATCGGTAAACCATAAAATCCATTCCCCTCTACACCAAAATGCGCTGTTATGGCCCCAAGCAAAACTTGCAACATTATCAAGGCTGCCACTATCCAGAAATACTTTAAAGTTGCCTTCATTGAGGGAGTCGGCCTGACTGATAGTAACGGGTCATTTTCCGGTTGTAAATGATACACGTCCTCTTTTTTCTTGCTGAAAGCATAATACCATGATAGCGCTCCAACTCCACCTAAAAGAAAAACAAAACTAATAACTGACCACACAACAACCTGACCGGAAGGTTCATTTGCAACTAATTTTTCAGCCGGCCAATTATTTGTATAAGTTATGTTTTCACCCGGTCTGTTTGTAACACAAGACCACGCAGCCCAAAAGAAAAAGGCGTTCATCACTCTTTGTCTTTCCGGATCTTTTATAGTGTTATCAGGAATTGCATATTTATTGCGAATAGTTTTTAATTTTTCAACATCACCAAACAGTGCTTTGTAATAGGAACTTAGCGAATCAAACGCCTCTGCCCTTACCACCGATATCGTAACCGTACTTTTCTCTTCGTTGTAAGTATTTTTCCTGATTTCGTCTTGCAGTTGCTGCTGCAATAGCATTTTTTTATCTGTGGTTAAATTATCATATTCTACATTATACTTTGACACTGCGTATCTATTTAGAATAAATAAAGCTTCTCTGTGAACCCAGTCTGCTGTCCAGTCCGGAGCTATATAAGCGCCATGCCCCCAAATTGTCCCAAGTTCCTGGCCACCTATTGACTGCCAGACATTCTGCCCGTCTTTTATATCCTGCCCTGTAAAAAGGACTTTACCAGACTCACTAACAACTGTTAAAGGTACCGGAGGAGCCTGCCTGTATATCTCTGATCCATAATAACCTAATATTATAAATGAAAAAAGGATTACCAGTCCCAGACCGATCCAGAGCTTCTTGTTTTTCATTATTCCACTTTCTAAATGTTATTTGTTATTATTTAAAATATTGTTTTATTATTTAATAATATTGATTTACAGCTATTGGCATTTTTTTATAACTGTTACTATGCTCTAAGTTTAACCTCAAGCCTGATTGCTTTTGGAAATAGGATGCTGTTCTCCAGAAAGATGTGTTTGTGAAGATCTTTCTCAAAATCATTTAGCTCTTGAAACGTAACTTTATAAGTTGTGCATCCATCTGAAGGAGCAGTATAATTATCAGATAATAACTTCATTTTTTCTAATATTTCACCCGCCCCGGCATGCTCACTTTCCATTACGGTAACTGGTCCCTGAATACTCATCCGGTTAGCAGGTTGTTTCCCTGAATCCTCTTTAGCAAAGTTTGCAATTTCCTTAATTATGGGGAACAATATTTTTTCTTCTTTTTGAAGATGGTTCAATAAATCAGTCCCAAGTACACTGAATAATTCCTTTATTGAATAGATTTCAGGATGATTCTCTCCATGCTTGCCTGCTATTTTAACCAGATGTTCCTTTATAACAGGAATCATTTTTTTTACATAAGCATGGTGGGTATTGATAATATAATCAGCAAGAAAATATATATCCCATTCATTGTAACCGGCAGTTTCATCGGCTTTATTGCCTAATTCTTTTAATTTTTGTGATATTTCATTGAAATCAATATTCTTTTCTTTGCAGGCTGTTTCAAGATCCCTGTTTCCATTGCAGCAGTAATCAATACCATATTTTTCAAATATCCCGGCAGTTTTATAATTTGCAGAAACGTAATCTTTAATTGCAAAAGAATAATCTTTTATCTCATTTGTAATGTTCATGACTTGACCTTTGTTTTAATTTTACATAATCGGACTTTTTTGTCCGATTAAAAATACATACAGAACTGCTCCTTGTCAAGTCCAGAAATAAAAGTCAGCGTAAAGAATTTTACACAATGGCGGTAAGATCACAAGAACAGAGGACTATTTATAGGGAAACCGGCCGATAGCGGCCGTTTTTTTTGTTAATGCTTTAGTATTTATAACTTAAAGAAAAATAGACACCATTATATTTTGATGCTCCTGCGTAATGAATATTATACGAATAGAATCCATCAAGCTGGAATTTGTATATATTTATCCCCAATCCCAAGTCCAGGTTACCCAAATCAAACGTTAAATTAGTATATTTGCTGTCAAAGCCAATTCTTGGAATAATATACTTACTAATATAGAACTCAGCTCCCAGAATTAAGGCAGTATAACTTCCTAAGCTGTAACTTTTGCTGCCACTGGATCCCAAGCCGAGGCCGCCTGATATTAAATAAAAGTCATTGCGATATACCAAGCCTACTTTGAAATCGGTAGTTTTCCAGTAATAATTTACTGTATATTGCTCGAAGGGGTATTCGTCAATTGTTTTATAATAATTTAACTGAGCAACAACGGATAAGTTTTTATCTAATAAATACAGCCCTCTGAAATTCAAACTGAACTGTGATATTGTATTTTTAATATCGCCATTGTCATAAGAATACGGCAAATTTATATTTGCAGCAGCATCTATGTAAAAGTCACTCTGCATCTTTATTATGGTGCCGAAATTTATTCCATACTGTTTCTTACTAACATCGGCCCGGTTAATATCGGCCACGGCAAAACCTGCGCCCATGCTCACATTATCTGAGACTGCCACTGAAGTAAATACTTCATAATTTGAGCTGTTTATCTGGCTGTACATAATATTTAGATTATCTATCGTAAGAGGATATATACTTGAAGAACAATTCCGATTGTATATCACACCCAATGTAAACACATCGTTACAACCGATATTAACACCGGCGTGCTGCCCTGAATATGGCTGCGTACCGTAGTTTACCCATACCATATTTCTGTAATAATTTCCCCAGGCCGGATTATTCCGCATATTTTCCGGATCGGTTATATATGGATTCTGCCCCATAGCCGAGACTCTGGCAGCACCTCCGTTATCCGGGATATATAGCGCTTGTGCATTAATTAAATTGAATGCTGCGAATATCATAAGCCATAAGTACTTATACATTTAGACTCCAATTACATAGATTAAGTTTTACTAAATAAATATAATTATTTATTCAAACATCTCATAGTAAACTATTATTTAATTACTTTTCTAAAACGCCTGAAAATTATAATATTTCTATTAAAAAAGATGATATCAAACCGTAAGCCGATAAGCGCCAAGGCTGGTTGTATTCATTTTAGTTATGTACAAAATTATTAAAATATTTACATTCCTTTAATATCTCATTATAGTACTGCGTGTCCGCATATTCATTTTTAAGCTGCTTAAAATATATCCTGTATTCAGCCGGGACTCTAAGTTGCTCCTCTTCATAATAATCATAGTTTATGTCTTTGGAATAATATTTATTATATAAGTAAGTATTCTGTTCACATTTAGAAGCCATGAACAGACACTTGGTTTTAAATTCTTTATCCTGCGACGCATTAAATGCTTTTAAATAATAAATTTGCGCCTGGGTGCAGTCAAAAAAATCTTTGAACCCGTAAGAATATACTCCTCGGTAAAAAGCAGAAGCAAACCAACTGCTGCCGTAATATGTTTTATTATATAAGCCGTTTCCAATCAGGAAATAATATTTTGCCGCATTTGCTTTATCCTTTTCAGCAAGCCCGCTTAGTTCAATCATTCTTTCGCAAAAGCTCTTTAAAGTATAAACATCTTTATTCCTGTACTTATAATCACGCTCATGGTCATCCTTTATTTGGATGGAGAAAGGATCGGCTTTTAAATAAACCGGCTCCCTGTATTCATTTTTATTAATTTTAGCTAATGCCTCTGTAAAATTACCTTTGCTTATAAACTGCCTCACCTGTATCATTTCAATTTCTTCAGAATAATAATTGTACTTTGAAATTAAGTACCGGTCAAATTCAGAAACATTTTCCTTCCCTCCTGCATCAGTAATAAACGAATAAATTTTATCGACCGGATATTTATTATATTCAGTTAGTATGTTATAACTAAATGGATCTAAATATCCAATTTCATTTTTTGAGCCTATGCATAAATGAGCTTTTACCGTATCCCCCTGAGCAATATATTTTTGGGCAAGTAGATTCATTATATAAATATATGCATTATCCCCAAACGATTTTTCAGTGGATCGTAAGTTATCTATGAGTTTTAAGTCGGGAAGAATTGCGGCTTCAAACTTTTTATCAATTTTTCCCTGATTATTTATTTTGGCGATTGTCTCGGCAGCCTGTATCCTTTTTATGTAAGAATAATCATTTTTAGGGCAATCTCTCTTCGCCTCATAATAAAACTTCATGGCTTCTTCATATTTATTTTGGAGCGCAGCCATGTAACCGGCAGCAAAGTTCCACAAATAAGGATTATGGACTTTTTTGCTCACTGCAATTTTGCAAATTAAATCATATGCTTTATTCTTATCAATTATATTGCCGGAGTCGATATCGTTAACGATATTCCGATTCAGAGACAGATAATTTTTGAAATACATATCCTCTCTAAGAGGAATTGTCTGCCTTTCATACTCCGTTACCACTCTCTGCAGCAGAAGCTCCAAATACTTAGAGCGTGAATCAATTTTGTAAACTTTTTCCAGAAAGTTTACAGCCTTAATATTATTGTTATATGTTGATAAAGTATATACTAATATTTTTTCCTGCGGAGCTCTGCATAACTTTAGTGTTTTGTTTATTATTTCCTCATCCTTTAATTTCAGGCTGAGTACTGCCTGCTTGCGCCGGCTTTCGCATTTGTCAAACACCTTAGCAAAAAGCAAATTGGCTTCCGGTATTTTCCCCAGTGACATTAATGCCCCGGCTTTATGTGCCAAAGCCCAGTTACTTATTAAATCAGTACTGACTGAGCTGCCGAAATACTTGTTGTATAAGTTAACAGCAGTCTCATATTGTTGTGTATAATGGGCAAGGCGTATAGTCTGGTAAGCATACCGGTCTTTAATAAATCTGGAATGGTACTCCCGGCAGTATTTTTGTCCTTCTTTAAAAAGACTTATTTTTAGTGCCGAATCGGGACTGTGCTCACTCCACGTATCATAATATGAGACCTGAGGCTCGCACCTTTTAGCAAAAACAAGATACTCTGCAGCTTCTTTCTTCTTATTTTCAAAAAGATATTTAACAAATGAATTGTTCTTATATCCTTCAGTGAGCATATCTTTACTGTTATCAGCTACCGCTTTATGAATTAGTTTTAGAGTATCCAGCGATGCGGCGTAAACAACTGCCTCTATATCATCTAAAGTGGCATTATTTTTTACATATTCCGCCCATTTATTCAAATTATGGAATGCGGATTTCTCAATGTCCCGTTCATCCCTGTCTGCAAAAGCGTGTGAACTTAAGAAAAATGGTTTCAGGTCAGGCAGATTAAATAAGGATTTATCAAACACATTAACATACCGGTCATCGCCTTCAAAACTTATTGTACAGCTTGCTGCCTTTTTATAGCCAATAAATATACCGGTAATGCTAATTGAAATGAGAAAAAATATTCTCAAGTTTCTTTTTGTCATAGCTTTGCACCATTTTTTGAGTAAAATGAAAAATTGATACTGTCAGGTTTTCTTTCCTTATATACCCTGATATAATTGAAGCAGCTCTCTCTGTTGTCTCAGGGGATACATCTTCAATTTTTACAATTGAGTTTGCCTTAAACAAAACTCCATTAATAATATTATCTGTTTTACAAATATATTGTTTTTCCTTAACTTCCTTGTAATCATAGTTAAATTTTAATTGGTCGGCACTGATATTGTTCACAAGATTTACAAGTCTTCCGTTTTCATATACGGCAGCCCAGCTAAACGCAGGCAAAACCACATCCAGGCGTAAAGGATATTTATTAAAATTATACAAATAATTTTTTGCAATCTCTTCATTAAATATTGAGTTCCCGGCATTGATATCACGGACATCTTCCATATTGTAAAACATCAGCATTCCCTTATCTGCCGGCGGGACTCCGGTTTTTTTGAAATACTTAACCTGATGAAGACGGATTGTAGCCGAAACAATATTCGGCTTAATAAAACCTCTTAATAAATTTAAAAGAGAAAAGTATTTATCTTTTGTCTTTTCCGACCAGTCGCAGTCTATTTGTAGTTCATTAAATTTATTATCCGGAAGTTTTTCTCCTTTTAACATTACTTTTGTCTTAATCTTATACGCTAAATCTGAGATTAAGGAGTCCGGTATATTAACCAGAGTTCTATTAGTAATAAACACAACCGGAATGATTTCAACTCCCTTTACATACCTCGTTTCAATAATGGCATCTCCGGCAGGAAGCACCGAACTTGAAACGGCATCCCAATCCACGTCAAACATCCGTAAATAGATTTTCTTAATTCCGTTTTCTTTCATCCAGTTTACATCGCTTTCAGAAAGCTTAAATACTGTTTTCCAGTAATATACTGAGCGGACTGCCGGTGTTTTATTAGAGGTACATCCGATAAATGCGGCAAATACAATTAGTATAAATATTTTATATATGTTTTTTAACAATGCTAATTCAATTTTAGTGTTAACCTTAAACTATGCATAAACTAATTTAATATCAAGTTTATGGGGACATAAAACTAATTCCATAACCTATTTTTAAACGGCTGGTTTATTCAGCCGGTCAATATGAAAGTTGGTTTGTAAATTTAAAAATATTTTAACATATTTGTTAAGAACTAATTTTGTACCCTTTTTTTTAACCTTAACTAAAGGAGTTTTTATGAGCGACTCTGGAATAGCAGCGTTGGGAATTGGAGTAATATTAGCAGGTATTGTTATTATATTAATACCGGCTATTTTCTTTTGTCTTACTTTACAAAACACTTTGAACAAAGTAAAGGTTCAGAACAGGACCATGTCTCCCGGACAGGTATGGTTATTGCTTATCCCCTTTTTTAATATCGTTTGGCAGTTTATGGTGGTTACTAAAATGGCATCTTCTCTCCATAATGAATTCGTTTCAAGAAACATCCAGGAAGAGCCGGAACCCGGTAAAAATTTAGGACTGGCGTTTTGCATTTGCGGTGTATTATCAATAATACCGGTCATCGGATTTATCATATCGCTGGCAGCCTTAATTTGTTTTATCATTTATTGGGTTAAGATAGCAGGGTACTCCGGGAAGTTGGATCTTCCTTATGAAGCAATGAATCCTCAGTCCGGATATCAGGGTAATCAATATGCTAATACTTCATATAATCAGAATTATCCCCCAAACGCTCAGCCGGATGCTTACAACAGTAACCCCAATGAGCCGCAGAACAGAGGTTAACAGATTTGTTTTATAAAAAGCCGAAGCAAGAGCTTCGGCTTTTCTTTTCCATCATTGCCGTAATTTTTTGTCCGGTTTAGGATAATATATTCCAAGACAAATTCGGAATCGGATGTTCCATCCGGAGTCGAATGTTCCATTGGTGCAATATGTGATTTTGTAAGACAGGCATTCTTGCCTGTCTAAGCAACAATGATGCGAACGCTTACAGACAGGCTATGAGCACTATTACTGTATATTAAAATAATTATATATGCTCTGATATATAATGGTCAGGCAAGAATGCCTAACCTACAATAATGATTTAATTAATGTGTACTATAACTTTATACTGTTGAGACCGCTCCCCCAAGGGGGATCAGGGCTAATATGAACTACACTGAGAAGCTCTGAAAAATGACCTCTCCCTCTTTTCCCTCCCCTAAAATGGGAGGGATGAAGCTGCCTTGAATATAATTATACTCTCTGCTTTCTGCTTTAACTCAGCTCTGCATATACCCCGTCAATTACTTTAAGCAAATCGTCCGGCAATAGCTCCACCTGCATACCCCTCACTCCGGCGCTTACGCATATTTTATCAAACAATTGAGCCGTTTCGTCAATATAGGTCGGGAACTTCTTTTTCATTCCTATTGGTGAGCATCCGCCCCTGATATATCCCGTTAACGGCAGCAGTTCCTTAACCTTTATCATCTCCACCTTCTTATTGCCTGAGGCAGTTGCTGCTTTCTTTAGATTAAGTTCGGTAGTAACAGGAATACAGAAAACGATATTCCCCGTCTTATCACCTTCGGCAACAAGGGTTTTGAATACCTGATCAGCAGGATAACCTACTTTATTTGCGACTGTTTCCCCGGATAAATCATCTTCATTCACTTCATATACATAAGTTTTGTATTCTATCTTCCTGGAGTCCAATATTCTAAGTGCATTGGTTTTTTGCATATCAATTCATTAGGATTTATTAGTAAATTTGTAATTGCATATTTGAAAATTAATAACTTTTAGTAAACATAAAAATACAAAATGAATATATTTCTCCCCGGCTCAAGTGAACAAGTGAAATTTTTCCTGCATGAATCTCCAATAAACTCACAAGATGTTATTCTTCTTATTGGAGCCAGCCATTTTGAAGTAGCTAACAGGCTGGCTGCAGAGTATCCCGAAAAAATTGTTAACGTGGTTGATGATTATGATACTCTTATGCTTTCCCGGATAGGGCTGACCGCAAAAAAGATCGCATCAATTTCATTTATGGAATTTGACAAGCTTGACTTCCCCGATAATACCTTTACTGCAGTTTATGCTCAGGCTTCAATTTCTGTTGAGAAAAGAGTCTCAATTCTGGAGCAGGTTAAAAGAGTCCTTAAACCGGAAGGCGTTTTATGCATCGGTGAAATGGTAAATCTTAAAAAAGAGGTACCTCAGTTTATTCACGATATTTGGAATAAAGGAGAAATTACTCCATTATTCATAGATGAAGTTCCTGAATATTACAACAATCTCGGATTTAACATCACAGCTCAGAAACAATTTTCACTGCAAAGCTTTTACACAAATGCCGAGAAGCAATTTAAGAATATGCAGAATAAAGACGATTATCAGAACAGAGTTCTGAAACGTATTAAACACGAATGTAACGCCTATCTTAATCTGGGCGGAAGTAAATATATGGGAATTCTTTCCATCTTAGCAAGGAATATTAAATGATAAATGACATCATCCGCCTTAAGAAAGGCGACGCTCTGGAACTCTCAATTACTAAATATGCATATGAAGGCAAAGGAATTTCTAAAATAAAGAAAGATGAAACTTCCGAAGAACCAAATTACGTAATCTTTGCCCACGGAGCTTACCCGGGAGACACTGTTAAAGTAAGGTTAACTAAAATTAAAAAATCCTATGCCGAAGCAAAAGTAACTCACGTAATGATTCCGTCAGAGCAAAGGACAGACTATCCCTGTAAGTTTTTTGGCGTATGCGGCGGCTGTAAACAGCAGGATCTGAATTATGATTCGCAATTGTTCTACAAACACGAACAGGTTAACGACATCTTTACAAGACTTGGCGGATTTGAAAACATTACAGTTGAAGAAATTATCCCTTCAAAGAATATTTTTTATTACCGTAACAAAATGGAGTTTTCATTTGCGGCTAAAAGATGGCTGACTGAAAATGAAATTGCAAGCGGTGAAGATATTGAACGCAGTTTTGCCCTTGGCTTACACATCCCGAACTTGTTTGATAAAGTATTGGATTTGAATGAATGTTTTTTGCAGTCGGAGATCAGCAACAAAATATTAAACTTTACAAGAGATTTTTTTAAGTCCCGCAGCATTTCAATCTATGAAAACCGTCCTCACGAAGGTTACTTAAGAAACCTTGTTATTAAGCAGGCCTCCAATACCAAGGACCTAATGGTAAATCTGGTTACATTTACGGAAGATGACGAGTTAATGAAAAGTTATACTTCGGAATTGTTAACAAACTTCCCTGAAATAACAACCGTAATAAATAACATAAACACAAGAAAAGCGCTGGTTGCTTCAGGCGACTATGAAAAAGTTTACTTCGGTTCAGGCTTTATCTATGACTATATAGGCGGGCATCAGTTCCGGATAAGTGCCAATTCATTTTTCCAGACCAACACAGTTCAGGCAGAGAATTTATACAGCACGGCTCTTCAGTTTGCTCAGTTAAACAAAGAAGATGTTGTATATGATTTATACTCCGGAGCAGGAACAATATCAATATATGTTTCCGGCTTCTGCAAAGAAGTTTATGCTTTTGAGACTGTTGACTCATCCATTGCGGATGCGGAAGAAAACATAAAAATAAATAACATTAATAATGTGCATTTCATTCAGGCTGATTTATATAAAACATTCCTGCCGGCAGTTGAAGAGAAACAAATTCCTAAACCTGACGTGGTAATACTTGATCCGCCACGCAGCGGCATGCACAAAAACACGGTAGATGATGTAATTGCGCTTAACCCTAAAAGGATAGTATATGTAAGCTGCAATCCTGCAACACAGGTAAGAGATGTAAAACTCTTTACAGAAGCAGGATATAAACTGCTTAGGATAAAACCTGTAGATATGTTCCCCCACACCTACCACATTGAAGATGTAGTATTGCTGGAATTGCTCCCCTAAACACAGTTTGTTAAGGCATTACAACAATTGTTTGTAATGCCTTTTTTTTGTGCATATTACAATATATTTGCTTAGTTTTGCATATCTGCTGTTTCTTGTAAATACAATAAAGATATTTTGCACAATAAAAGGTACCTGATGAAAGCTTTCAAAACATTTATCGCTAAGATTTTCGCCAAGCCACATAAAAAAATTAAGGAATTTTTTCGGCCTAAGAAACCGTTTCTAAATAAAAACAAATTCCAGATTATTTTATGTGTATTAATATGCATTGGAATATTTTTTATTGTATTTTATTTCTTCCAACCTAAATCTCTAAGTCTGGGAGAAGAAATAACAGATAAGGATAGGCCCTTTAATATGCGCAATATTGCCATTGCACTTGCAGCAATAGCAACAGCCGTATTTACCTGGTGGAAAAATTCACTTAACCACAAAGCAACCGAGATTAACCAAAAAGCAAACGAGATTAACCAAAAGGAAGCCGAGATTGAGGAAAGCACAAGACAGGACGGCCTGTTTGCTAAGGCAGTAGAGTTTATTGGTGAAAAGAACGACCTTACTACGCGCAAAGGCGGCGTTCATATCCTGAAAGACCTTGCAATGACCAGCCCAAAACACGCGCAGAAATGCATTGATATGCTTTGCTCATTAAATGAAGCATGGATGCCAAAGTTTTTACAAGATTATCCTGATTTTTTTAGAATAAATTTTGATTTTGCTAATATTAAAAACCTTGCGAAGCTCAAAATTGAAATTGGATCTAAAGACATTTCCATATACAACTCAGCAGACGCAAAAAGCTATATAGGCCGAATTGCACTTTCGCAGCTCGTTTTACTATCAATGGCAGAAATTATACGGCATATAAACGACAACTACGAATACCAAGGCCCTTTTGACCTGCAATATAAATATTTATGTTCTATAGATCTTTACAATATAATCCTTAATAAGAATAAATTTAAGCTCTCGTTCATTGATCTGCAAAACGCGATCTTGCTACGTGCCGACCTGCAAGAAGCTGACTTAAGATTTTCCGACCTGCAAAATGCTTTCTTACGTGAAGCCAACCTGCAAAACGCTATCTTACATTGGGCCAACCTGCAAAACGCTATCTTACAGGAAGCCGACCTGCGAAACGCTGACTTATCGTCTGCCTACCTGCAAAAGGCTAACTTAGAGAATGCCAACTTAGAGAATACCAACCTGCAAAACGCTATCTTAATGGAGGCCAACCTGCAAAACGCTGACTTACATAGTGCCAACCTGCAAAACGTTAACTTAGAGGCCGCAGATTTCACCGGTGCAAAATTATTAAAAGCGGACTTTCGTAATGCAATAAATATCGACAAAGCTATTTTTGGCAATAGCAAAAAAAATGCGATTTTTACAGACGAGGACTATAAGAGATATCATCCAAACCCCTAATTATATACAAAATAATTGTTGCACGGCATTTTTCGCCTGTAGTAATTTATTATTGGCATCAAGGTTTGTAATCTTGTAGGACAGGCATTCCTGCCTGCCCAAACAATATAGTTATGGGAGCTTATAAAAGGAATAAGTACGTTGTTGCAGCCCCGCTTAATATTTACCAATATCCTATTATATAATGGACAGGCAAGAATGCCTGTCCTACAGTCCATAACGATCTCAGACCTTTGATTTTGAAATCAATTTCTAATTTTGAGTCCGGTACGGACGATATGTTAATAGGATTTAATTTTAACTTCAGCTCAGAGTGCCGTAGGTACGGCATAATAAAACGCAATGTCCCCCTTTGTATTTCCCTGCTAACCCTCATTTTCCTATATAGGAAAATTACAATAAATAAGAAAATATTGCACTTTTGGACTATATTTTAATGATTCTTTTTAAAACAAAAAGAGCCGTCCGGATTAGGACGGCTCTTTGCAAATACCTATAAATTTATACTATCTCAACTTCACGCCGGACTGCATTCAAGATTGTATCATCTTTAATAAGCGTTAGCACTTTCTGGATTTCATTATACAAAAATTTATCTTCCTCAATCCAGTCGGTGACTTTTCTTATCTCCTTGTAAGCAGCATCTGTTCCTTTTCCGCATTTAAGAGGTTTGAGGAAATCGAGTGCCTGGCAGGCAGTAGTCATTTCAATTGATAAAACGTTTTCGAGGTTCTGCATGATCTTAAAGCATTTTTGTGCTGCTATTGAGCCCATCGAATTATGGTCTTCCTGATTGGCAGAGGTTGGAATTGAGTCCACACTTGCAGGATGCGCAAGCACCTTATTTTCAGAAACTAAGCTTGCAGCAGTGTATTGGGCAATCATAAAGCCGGAATTAAGCCCGCCATTCGGAGTTAAAAAGCGCGGCAGACCGCTCAATGCCCCATTGACCATTCTTTCAATGCGGCGTTCAGAAACATTTGCCAGTTCTGAAAGGGCAATGCCCATAAAGTCCATGGCTAAAGCCATCGGCTGGCCGTGGAAATTTCCGCCTTCAATATGCTCGCCCGTTTCAGGGAAAATTACGGGGTTATCATTAACCGAATTTATTTCAATCTGTACTCGCGATGTAACATAATCAATGGCATCGCGTGAAGCGCCGTGAATTTGAGGGATGCATCTTAAGGAATATGCGTCCTGCACCCTCTTGTCATTTTCCAAATGCGATTTTCTTATTTCGCTGCCTGCTATAAGTTTTAACATATTTTCTGCGGTAGCTATCTGTCCCGGGTATGGGCGTAAAGCATGCAGCTTTTTATCATAAGCTTTATCAGTAGCGCGCAAGGCTTCGTGCGTTAGTGCGGCTGAAATGTCTGCAAGTTTTATAAGCTTGTTAGCCCTTGCAGTAATATACCAGGCAAATGAAGTCATCATCTGGGTGCCGTTTATTAAAGCTAAACCTTCTTTTGCTTCCAATACTATCGGGCTTAGTCCAAATTTCTTAAGTCCTTCTTCCGCCGGAAGTATTTCTGCCGCCATTGCATTTTCAGCATTAACATTTTCAATAATCTGAACTCTCCCTTTGCCGATCATTGCCATTACAAGATGAGCAAGCTGAACAAGGTCGCCGCTTGAGCCGACTGAGCCCTGCATCGGCAGCACGGGAATAATATTATTGTTTATCATATTGATAAGCAGGTCCAACGTTTTAAGCCTGATGCCTGAGTTGCCTCTGGATAATGCATTTAATCTTAAAAGCATCATTATCTTAACAAAACGCGGATGCATCTGTTCGCCGCATCCTACGGCGTGGCTTAGTATAAGGTTCTCCTGAAGTTTCTTTATATCCTCTGAGGATATTTTTACATTAGCAAACTCACCGAAACCGGTTGTTACGCCATATATTACCTGATCTTCTTTAATCCATTTTTCAATTAAGTCCCTGGATTCCTGAATTTTAGCTTTTGATTTTTCTGAAAGCTCAACTTTAAGATTTGAGTTTAAATACTCTTCGACCAATTCTATAGTCAAAGATGTGCCGTTAATGATTAGTTTATTTGCCATAGATTAATTTCTTTATTTTTTCTGAATTTTCTTTATTAGCTCTATATTTAATTTTTATTGATTTTGTTTCATATTTAATATTCAGGACTTCTGCTAATTCATGTATCAGAGACACCGTCTTATGGTCATTAACATCCAGTTTAACAATTTCCTCTACGTAATTCTTTTCAACAACAGCGGCTATTCTATCCATCAATTCTTTTATTTTTATCCCCCGGGCGGCCGATATAATTACAGCCTCTTTATATCTATTTTTAAGATATTCTATTTTCGTTTTATCCTTAACAATATCTATTTTATTAAACACTCTTATTATTTCTTTATTTTCTACTTTTAAATCTTTTAGCGTTTTTTCAACAACTTCTATATGGTCTTCATAATATGCGTGTGAAACATCCACAATGTGGAGGATAATATCTGCATCCCTAACTTCGCCAAGAGTACTTTTAAAAGAAGCGACCAAATGCGGGGGAAGTTTTCTTATGAACCCTACCGTATCACTTAATAATGCTTTTTTACCCTTGCCAAGAGCAAATGCCCGCGTAGTACTGTCCAAAGTAGCAAACAGTTTATCTTCCGCCAGCACGCCGGCTTTTGTTAACAGATTAAAAAGCGTTGATTTACCGGCATTTGTATAGCCCACCAAAGAAATTTTAATTTCTTCTTTTCTGCCTGCATTTTGAGTCTGTCTGGACGATTCTATTTTATCCAGTTTTTCTTTAAGCAGGCCTATCCTGTACCGGATAATTCTTCTGTCGGTTTCAATCTGAGTTTCACCCGGTCCTTTTGTGCCTACACCGCCAAACTGTTTGGAAAGATGTGTCCACGCCCTTGTAAGGCGCGGAAGCATATATTGCAGTTGTGCCAGTTCAACCTGTGTCTTTGCTTCCTTTGACTTTGCCCTTGTGGCAAATATGTCCAGAATAAGGCCGCTTCGGTCAACTATTTTTCTTTCTATCAGCTTTTCAAGGTTCCTAACCTGAACTGCGGTAAGATCATCATCAAAAATAACAATATTAATATCATTCAACTCTACCAAGGATTTTATTTCTTCCGCTTTCCCTTTTCCTATATAGAAAGCCGCATCCATGGAGTATTTATCCTGAATAATTTTAATAACGGTTTGGACTCCTGCTGTATTTGCAAGTTCTTCCAGTTCGTTCAGATGTTCTTCTACCAGTTCTTTTGATATTTGATTTGTATGGAGGGCAACCAGTATGCCCCTTTCAATTGTCGTTTGGGATATCTCTTGCATTATGTTCTTTAAATTAGCGAATATTATCACTCTAAATATATACAAATATTTAGATATTTTGTGTATTTTCTATTTGTCTTTGATCATTTCTTTATTAATTTGCGTTGGAGAATTTTATTAAAGTGAAAACAACTTTGGATAGTGACAATAAATTAGTTGAAGCTCTTATAAAGAGTGCTAAGAATGGTGATTTTATTGCTTTAAAAAAGCTGTATGAATTTGTGTCCGGCAGGGTATATTTTCTTGCAAAGCAAATTTGCGCCAATGAAACCATTGCCGTTAGGCAGTCAGAGACCATAATTTTAACACTCTGGGAAAAAATAAAATTCGGCAAGGACAGTTCTAATTTTCTCCAGTGGCTTACAAATAGCTCAATTGATATGCTTCTAAAAGCATATCTCAGCCAGTTCACTTCAACACCGGCCGTTAATGCCCCTGCCATAAATAAGTATTTGCAGTTAAATGAAAGAGTCATTCAGCTTCCATTTAATGAGCGCCTTATTTTAGCATTATTTTTTAATGCCGGCAAACCGTTATATAAAATTTCGGAACTTGTGGAGCTGCCCGCTGAAAGCTTAATAAATCTTTTCAATTCCGCATTGAATATTCTTCTTCCTACTGATGAAGAATGTTCTTTTATTAACAGTTATGCATATAAAATTGGAAGCAATGAGCTAACCCCTGAAGAAAATACAATAGTTACTGAATATCTGGGTGAACATCCGAATTGCGAAAATCAGATAAATGAATTAAAAGAAATCTTTGAGTCGCTTTCTTCTCTTCCGGTTTCAGAAGAAATACCGGTTGCTTTAAGGAATTTTGTAAGTGGAGTTCTTGAAGAGATACAGGAAGATGAGTTTAAGGCATTTAAAGAAACTGAGAAATTACAACAGGAAGAACAATCCGGTTTAGTTGGTAGTATCTTTTCTAAAGAGAAAAAGCAGAAAAAAAGAAAAGACATTGTTCCGCGCACAGAAAAGATAAAGTATAAAAAAAGTAAAGAAAGCGGAATTCCGCTCACTTCCTTTTATGCACGGCACAAACTTTTATCCGTCATATTGCCTATTCTCTTTTTATTAGTAATATTTATAATCTATTTGCTCGTTTCCAGAAATGACACCTGGCAAATTGAGACATCAATTGGCAGTGTTACAATTGACGGGGCGAGGATACCCGGAATAGGGACATTGGAAAATGGAAGCATCCTTGAAACTTTTACACAAACTAAATCTAAAATGACCTCTAAAAAGGGCTCAATTATTTATTTAGGTGAAGAGACTACCGTTAAACTGGCCGGGAACGATATAAATTTTATTAAAGGCAATTTTTCAATAAGTAAAAATTCATCTGATTTATTTAACATAATTATAAATAATACAAAAATTGACAATGGAGATGCTGAGCTTGATTTTCTGTTAGAGGGTGATACCAGCAATTGGTCTTTGCATGCTGAGCGCGGAGAAGTATCAATTTACAACAACGGCATTAAAACCGTTGTCCCCGGTACGTACGAAATCTTTTACAGAGCTAACAGCCTTTCGTTGCCCGTAACCACTGACCCCAGAAGTGTTCTAAAAGCATATGTTGAAAATAATACAGATGTCAGGTTTGATTCTGTTATTGCCTATAGCAATATTTTAGATGCCTTTACTTTGTGGAATTTATTGCCAAGAGTGAATGAAGATACCCGCGAAAAAGTTTATCTCCGCTTGTTTAACATTGTCCCCATCAGGCAAGGGGCTAAACACGACGATATAATTAAATTAAAGGAGGCAGCACTTACCTCCTGGTATAACGAAATTAGAACAGCCTTCAAAAAATATTAGCCCGGTATCTGCATTCCCCATATTTTAAATATGTCAGCGGCCTAAAAAGGCCGCTGACAAATTAACAAGCATATTTAAGGCATACTTTAGATTTACTTGAAATGTTTAATCTCAACTATCACCGGGACAACTGATTTCCCTTTGCTTTTTGCTTTAAATATGATTTTATTATCATAACCATATTCTATATTTGCAATATCAACCATACTGCTTTTAAGCACCGACTCAACTTTGTCTTTAAATTTTCCCTGAGCTTTTTCTACATCGGCCATAATCTTATCAATATCAAGTTTTGTCTTACTGTATAAAAAGCAATAATATGAGGTCCCCGTTACCTCATCAAGCATATTGTAGCTATCCTCATCCGGAATTGCTACGTTATTCTGACTGTATGGAAGATAAGCACACATTCTTTGGTTAAAGGGAAAGATCTTGTATGTCTTGTTAGTAAGGTCAGAGCTGAATGAGTAAACATAAGCAGGTTCATTATTGGAAATTCTCAACTCGAATAAAGTTCCGGCGGGATAAGGTTTGTTCATGGCAAAGACTTCACCAACAAACTTCCCTTTCATTTCATTCCCGTTATTTTCTCTAAATAACATTGTCCCCTGAAGGTCAAAGACATCCGGTCCTTTAATCGATTTGTCAATCAGTTCAAATGCCCACATGCAAAAATGGTCAAAGTCATTATACTTAACCCAGATGTAGCCCTCATTTCCCCAGTTTTTTCCCCAACTGTTTTGCAGTTCAAAAGCCCCTCCGTATTTGTTGTCGTCATAACCGACAACTGCTATGCCATGCCCGCGTCCCCAGTATTTGTAATCAGTGCTGTCAACAATCAGTACATCCTTTGCGGTATTAAAAGAAGGGGGACAGTCAAATGCCAAAATGACAGGGTGCTTTTCTGCCAGAGCTTTTTTTACAAATTTAATTTTGCTGATTTTAATTCCTACAATATCCCTATATTCTATAATTCTATAATTTGTAGCATCCTTTTTATCTTTTTCAACCACTTCCCGGTCGCAATCAAAAGCAAATTCATTTAACTTAAGGCAGCCGAAATTTTTTAATGCATCAAGAGCATCAACTAATGAAGTACCGCCGCTGCACCCTTTTTTAGTCCTTATTTGATTATAAATGAAGGAAGGTGAAAAAGCATTTTTATCCACTTCGGCGCCGGTCCACCCATATCTAATTGCATCCAGCATCGTTCGTCCTGCATATGCAGAAGACCAGCCGGCACAGGTACTTGTCGGCCCCTGGTTCCCCGGAGTCGGAGAATATTGTTTAAGAGAAACTGCTTTAGGGAGATTGTCATAATCACCCCGCATAAGATTTACTGCGGTTGGAGTATTGGCGTAAAGATTAGAATCCAGAGAGACTCCGAATCCATACTCCTGGGCACAGGCACAAATATTTAGTACAACTACAAAAAGTATGCAACTTATTTTCATGGCCTTCTCTATTTAGTTTTTTTTAATAGTACTTCTGCTTTTTTAGTCATCCCGTTTTCCAGTAGAAAAGCCACATAAGCATCAGCATATTCTTCTACCCCCGGGGCAAGTTTTAGAATTTCTTCATATTCATTTATTATGTCATAATTAAGATTATTGCCCTGAAAAAAAGCGATCTTTACAAGTCTGTCAAGGGCAGAACTTTCTTCCAGCCCTTTCTGAAGTTCGGCAAGGGAATCTTTAATTTGATTAGTTCTGTTGTCAGGATATAAAGAAAAATAATTACTGTCAGAGCAAGACGCCTGTTTTGACAAGCTTTCGACCACCCATTTATACTTTCCCTCTTTTTCTAAATTGAACCCGGAGAGATCCACTTTGAATGAAGTATCGCGAGTCTCTTTCATAAACACAGCTCTATCCTGTTCATTAACAATCTTAAAAAGATAGCTGCTTTGGGAACTTTCCGGAAACCATTTAGCCTCGATTGTATAACTCATTAAGTGAGTCATTTTGGGGAAGAGAGTCTCTATCTGCTCTGCCTTACCCCTTACAACTGCTCCAAGTGTTTTCATATTATCAGAAGATTTTTTGTTTACAGAAGCAGTTAACACATATTCCGTAAACTTTTGGATATTGCTTTTTCCTGAAGCAAGCATTTTAACCAGTGATTCAGCATTGTAAGAACCGGCTTTTTTTAACTCCAGCGATTTTCCATTATTTGAAACGAGGCCTGCATAATCGCCGTCATTTAATTTAATTACATCTCCGTTCATCAACCTTGCACCTGTTTTTATTTTCTCCCAATCTGATTTTCCACTTTTTTGAACAGTGCATTTACCTGATGCTGCAATTATCTTAAATAAATAATCCTGCGCCAAAACTGCCTGGCTGCTCAGGATAACTTGAAGGAATAAAACAATTAATAGGTTTTTATGTTTTAGAAGTTTCATGGTTATTCATTCTGATTAATTTTTTAGGAATTTTGCTAATCCAGTTTTCATAAAATTCAATTGCCGTAGTAGAAAGTACAACAGCAACAAGAGCTAAAGTAAGGTTTATTCTGTAATTCAGATAATGTAGAATCTCGACACTAATAAAAAGATTAAAAATGGAATAAAAGAAAATTACAAGTTTAGTTAATCCATTTGCCCATAGACGGAATCTGGTTTTTATGAAAAGCAGCATTTTTATATTAAGGAATCCAATAATTACAGCCAGCAATATGCTTAACCAGTCGGGCATACTGTTTATGAATCGTCCGTTTAGAATCATTGAAATTATATTTGCATGAATAACTATCCCGTACATATCAGGAAATGATTTTCCCGCATACCTGTCATTTATAGGAGTAAAGAACACATCCTCCAAAGTCTTTGTGTTGAAATCAGGTCCCATATAACCGATTAGGACAATTTTATCTTTAAGAAAAGAGAAGTCTGCTTCCGGATCCAAAGACTGGAGGGCATCAATAAAATAATATTTATTATAGTTGCCTCTAAAATTTATTTTTTCAATCTTATTACCTCGTTGCAGCAGTTTCTCTAACGCCTTAGAAGCATATATGCCGGCAATTTTGCAAGAAAATGCCAGCACAACAGAATCTTTTACTGATTCAGAAGGTCTGAAATCTCTTATGGTTCTGAAACCTCCCTTATCGTCATCCGGCAGATTAGCAAAACCATCCTTTGTAAATCTGCTTAGTTTTTTTATTGAATATCCAATACTGTCGTAGTTATTTTTGTCTTCATTATAAGCGGTAAGCTTGCTTACAAGCACTACGTTTCCGCGCTCTGCTAATGCTGAGCCTAAAGCAGAATCAATCTTTGCATCTTTCTCAACTTCAAAAAAGGCATCAATACCAATTACTTTTGGGTTAAACTTGTTAAGTATTCGTATTTGAGCTGCCAGCTCGGCTCTTGTTAAGTTCCCAAGATTAACAAGCACTATGTTTGTGTCAACCGACTGTTCTTCAAGTAATTTGGAATAGACTATATCATATACATCAAAATCAGACAGAGCATTGGCAACAGGGCTTAAAAACCCGGCGTTTAACGGAATAAACGACAAACCCCACATAAAGATAAAAATCATTAATGTTATAATTATTTCTTTTAGTTTAAAAAAGCTCTTCATCTTTTATCTTTAAGGTTTCTCTTTTTATCAAAGTTTAATTCAACCGTAACTATCCAATTAAAATTGTTCAAAATATATCAAAACATCAATGACACATTTGAGTCATTTTGAATTTTATTATTAACTTGTGTTTTCCCCAATTGCTCTTACGGTTTTCCGTTTATTATCAGAATTAACACCTGCCGTAAAATGACACATTTGAGTCATTGAGTTTTACTGCCGTTTTATGGATACTTAGCATGAAGTTTTCTATAAAAAATGGTTATTGTAACTATAGAAAGGCGGCCGGATAAATTATATGAGTAATAAATATCTACACTTTGTATTCATCTCTTTATTTGCAATTCTCTTTTCAAACTGTGCCACTACTCTTTATGACCAAGGGAGAAATTCCTTATCTGAAGGAGATTATAATAAAGCGGTCGAACTACTTAAGCAGGAAGTAAGCGCAAACCCTCAAAATAATGAAGCCTGGAGGGACCTGGGTATAGCTGAATTCAAGAATAATAATTTGAAGGATGCCGAAACTAATTTGCTAAAAGCCTATGATCTTAAAAAAGATGACGGGGAAACAACACTGAACATAGGCCTCCTTTATGAAAAACTTGAAGATTATGATAAAGCTCTTAGTTTTTATAAAAACTACACTTCCATATCGGGAGGGTCCGCTGATATTATTGAAGGACGAATGAATCTTATTTCAAGAAAAAAGGTGGAAAAGGAAATTAAACTTGCCCTGCAAAACGAAGACAAATTGAAACTTGAGCCAATCCCGGATAACACAATAGCTGTTTTGTATTTTCAGAATATTGGCGGTAACAAGGAGTATGATGCTCTGCAAAAGGGATTAACGGAAATGTTAATTACAGATCTCTCTAAAGTTAAATCCTTAAAAGTTGTGGAAAGAGTTAAACTCCAGAAGCTAATGGATGAAATAAAATTAAGCTCGTCTGAGCAGTTTGATAAATCAACCGCCCCAAGATTTGGAAAGCTTATGAAAGCCAACAAACTTGTAAATGGGACATTCCTAAATCTAAGCGGTGACCAATTTCAGGTTAACGCCGGGTTTACAAGTACCAACGACGGGGTATTTCAACCGGTTAAAAATGTTTCAGGGGATATAAATAAATACTTTAAGCTCCAAAAAGAATTAGTTTTTAATATTATTGATGAGATGGGAATTAAAATTTCAGATGAGGAAAGAGAAGCAATTCAGGTTATTCCCACAGAGTCCTATCTGGCTTTTGTAGCCTACTCCAAGGGGCTGGACTTAGAAGACCGCGGACTGTATGGCGAAGCGGCAGAGCAATTCAGCCAGGCATTCAATATTGATCCCTCTTTCAACCAGGCACAGTTTAAAAGTGAAGAAAGTAAAAGTTGTGAAAAAGGGAAAAGTGACGTCAGCACAATTAATAATTCAAACAATACTTTTTCAACAACTACTTCCGACAGGTTAATGCAGTCTACTGCGAACCTTACGGGTGAGGTTGTTACCGGTAAAGATGACAGGAATCCGAATGCCAGTGCCGGTTTCGGGCGCAGCATAAAAGTACAATTTGAAATTATCATTCCAAAATAATTACATAAAAGAGTTTAAAAATGAAAAATAAAATATTCATCTTCTCATTATTTATTCTGGTTTTTTGCGGACTAACAAATGCACAGATACAAAAGAGTACTTTCTTTAGAGAGTCCACACTTAACACCGGCATTTCTATGCAAACCTGGAATACTAATGATGACCGGATTACTGAATTTGTTGTACCAATTTCCTATGTATTGCCCATTTCCAAAGACTTTACGCTTAATGCTATTACCTGCTCTGCTTATGCAGGACTTAACTCAGCAAAGGATAACATAATCGGTTTTACTGATACAAGGATAATCGGTTCATACATCGCATTAGATAATCATCTGTTAATAACAGGCAGTGTCTCTGCCCCCACGGGTAAAACCCGGCTAAAAGGTGATCAAAGTTCGGTTGCATCTGCACTTGCATTGTACCCCTTCAACTTTAGGGTCCCCAGTTTTGGGCAGGGAATTTCTGCCAGTCTTGCCGGCGTGTATGCTTTTGAGATGAAAGGTATAATAATGGGCGGCGGTTTAGGGTTTACATATAAAAATGGATTTAAACCGTATGATAATTCAGAAGTAAAATATGTTCCGGGTATGGAAGTATCAGTTAACCTGGGGGGAGAAACAAACGCCGGAAACAGGCGGAGTATGAAACTAACCTGGGATATAACCTATACACTTTACGGGGCGGATAAATATGGTGATAAAGAAGTTTTCAAATCAGGAAATAAACTGCTGATTAGCTTAAGGTCAATCTTTAAAGTTGATAAAACTGATTTGTTAGTCTATTTAAATGAAAGAACAAAAAGTAAAAACGATAAAGGTTTCGGAACATTAGTTACTGAGCAGAAAAACAGTAACGGCAATCAACTGGAACTTGGCGGGATGAGCTATTCGCCATTGAATGAAAAATTGGGACTAAAGGGTATTGCAGATATTAAATTCTATTCTAAAAACGAATATGAATCAAACGGGGCATTGGTTTTTGGATTCGGAGGCGGCTTCAATTATTCTTTATCAAATAATTTTAACTTAGACTTATCACTTAAATACTCTGTAGGAAGCTTAAAAAACAAAAGTGAATCCACTTCCGTTACCGGTCTTGAACTTATCGGAGGTCTGAAATTCCGGTTTTAGCTCTAAAACAATTATTCTTTTGTAATTTGTTAGTTGTATTAAATGAATAAACAGAATAGAAAAGGTTTTAAAATGTTAAATAAATTTTTACTTCTTTTTGCCATAATACCGGCACTGTTTTTTATTGCCTGCCAAAAAGAAATTGTATCCCCTGAAGAGAACTCTGCGGCTTCAGTAAAATTTAAGTTCGGTAAATCCACCAGCAGCAATAATAACAGCCTCTTTTTCCTGAATAAATTTATGCCTCCAACGCCTAAAAGTATGCAGTTATTAAAAGCATCAGGCTTTGATGAACTCAGGATCCTCTGCCTTGATATGACTAAATTTAAAAGCTATCAAGACTTTATGGATTATTGGTATAACTCGCACCAGACCGATTTAATTGATTATCATCTGTGGGATTCTACAAAAGACGAGTGGGATAATTATCTTCTTCTTCTCAAGAAATATCCGGGTGATGCTTACGAATACGTTGGCGACTATACGTTCAGCATCTCTGATTCCATAACTAAAGGAACAATTTTCCTTAATCCCGGGCTAAATTATTTCTTCTATGCTTTAAGAAAAGGAGGGGTAACAGGCAGTTTTAATGAAACATTCTTTAATATTGTAAAAGACTCAGTTAATACAATTACACTGCAATATCAAAATGAAGCACCGGATTTTTCTGACACACCGCATCCGCCTGACTTTGCAGTAGGCGTTAAGCTAAACATAGTATTAAAATGGGTTTGTAACGACCCTGACTTTGATAATTTAACATATAATGTATATTTAGGTACATCATCATCACCATCTTTGGTAGCTCAAAATATTACTTCATCTGAATATACACCTCAACAGAATTTACTTCCTAATACCCGATATTATTGGAGAGTTGAGGCTTCTGACGGCAAGCATGCCATTGTTTCGAGTTATGTCTGGAGTTTTACAACAGGACAGTAACAATTTTATTAAATCAGATTTATTAAAAATAAACATGAATTTAAAATGAAAACTAAATTATTATTTTTGCTGGCAGTATTTTTATTTGGGATTAACATCCAGATCGTTCCGCAACAGCAGACAAAAAAAATTACGATGGCTGTACTGTATTTTGAGAATAACAGTATCGTGGACAAAGAAAAACTGGAGCCTTTAGGTAAAGGTATGGCTTCAATGCTTATTACGGAATTAACCAAAGTGAAAGCATTTAAAGTTGTTGAGCGTGAAAGGCTAAATGACGTACTTGCCGAACTGAAGCTTGCTCAAACCGGTGTTATTGAACAATCAACTGCTCAAAAGATAGGAAAACTGCTTGGGGCACAAACATTGCTGCTTGGCAGTTTTATGAATTCGTTTGGATCTAAAATGCGGGTTGATCTTAGAATTGTTGAAACCGAAACAGGACTTACGCTTAAAGCTGAAGAAGTTACAGGATATCTGGAAGACCTTTTTGACGTGATGAAAGATCTGGCTTTGAAAGTAACTGATAAATTTGACATCCAGCTTTCTTCTGACGAGAAAAACGAGTTGGAACAAAACAAGAAGGGCGTTAACGTTGAGTCTTCACTCCTCTATTCTCAGGCTGTAAACCTTGAAGATGCCGCGAGAGAGAATTATAAAACAGGGAATAAGACTTCGGCTATAGATACTTATAAAAGCGCAATAGATCTTTATAACAAGGCGCTAAAGATTAATCCAAATCTTACTGACGCAAAAATAAAGAGCAACAACTTAAGCGGTCTTATTACCGAAATAAATGCTCCTGAAGTAAAAATTGAAAAGATTCCCCCTCCAACGGTTACCATAATTGAGCCTGCCGATTATGAAAAAGGCAGTGTTGTTCATAAAGAAGCCGTAATTGCAATTAGATTCAAAGTTGAGGACGTAAACGGAATTTCCAAAGTGGACGTTAATAATAAAGATGCTGAGAAACTGTCAAATGGTGAGTATATCTGCAATGTATCACTGGTTTCCGGCATAAATGACATTACCGTCTCTGCATTGAACAACAAGGATTACCAGACAAGCAAGTTTATAAGAGTTGTTGTTCCTAACCCCAACAGTGGTACCATAATATCCATTACCGAGCCTACAGTTTCTCGAGGAATAAAAATTGTAAGCAAGAAAGATTTAATTACAGTTAAAGGTACGGCGGTTGACGTAAGCGGCATCTCCGAAGTAACGGTGAATAACCGGGTTGCTTCTCTTAATCCGAAAGGTGAGTTTTCCATTCAGATGAATTTAGAGCTTGGTGAGAATAAACTGGTTGTAAAAGCTACCAATACGAATAAAATAGTTAAAACAGACACTTTTACCGTAGTGAGAAATGCCGAAGAATTACTTGCCGGTGGAAGGTATATAGCCTTTGTAATCGGCATAAACTCATATTCCGGATATTGGAGACCGCTTAATAATGCCCTTAATGATGCAAAAGGGATGGCGGAAATGCTTAAAAACGAATACAAGTTTGATGAGGTTATCACTCTGTTTGATAAAGACGCTACGCGGAAAAATATCATACAGAAATTTGAATGGCTTGCAAACAATCTATCGAAGGATGATAATTTGTTAATATTCTATTCCGGGCACGGCCAGTTAAATAAAATATTAAACAAAGGGTATTGGGTACCTGTAGATGCATCTTCAAACTCTGTAGCCGATTATATCTCCAATAGTGATATTAAAACATTTTTAGGCGGCATACCCAGCAAGCATACTTTTCTTGTTACTGACGCCTGCTTTGCAGGTGATATTTTCAGGGGCAGCTCACAAACAGAGCAGGTTCAATTTGATCCCAATAATATGGATAAATATTATAAAGAGGTTTACAGAAAGCAGTCCAGACTTGCTCTTACATCAGGGGGACTTGAAGAGGTTATGGATGCCGGTAAAGAAGGGCACTCAATATTTACTTACTATTTGTTAAAAGCATTAAAAGAAAATAATAAAAAATATGTTGATGCTTCGCAGCTATTCAATGAATTCAGAGTAGCGGTTTCAAACAATTCCGAACAGACGCCTCAGCTTCAATCTGTAAAGGATACAAATGATGAAGGCGGCCAGTTTGTATTTATAAAAAAATAAGACCTGCCCTTAAAGCCGTCCGGATTCGGGCGGCTTTTTTATCTTATATCGGAAATAACCTTTGTGATTAGAAGAATAACAGCAGGAAAATTATTTACTAAATTTAATATTCCGGATAAATAACCTGAGCATTGAATAAGAAGCAGCTTCTTAATAATTTTAGGACATTCAAAATCAGTAGAAAGAGCAGGCAGAGATTATCTATATTACATATTCAGATTAACGAGAATTATTAGAACTATGATAAACAATAATTACAAAATAGCGGATTGGTGGAAAAAATTAGGAAACGATACAATTGTCTGCACGCTTTGTCCACGTTACTGCACGCTTAAAGCAGGACAAGCAGGCTTTTGTTTTATAAGACAAAACATTAACGGGCAATTAGTAACACTTGGATATGGGCATCCAACCGGATTTGCTCTGGATCCGATAGAAAAAAAACCTTTAAACCATTTTATGCCGGGGACAAATATATTAAGCTTTGGTACTGCCGGATGCAATCTTGGATGTAAGTTTTGCCAAAACTGGGAAATGAGCAAAGCAAAAATTGACGACAGTAATTCAATTATAGCTCCGCCGGATTTAGTAGTTAAACTTGCATTAAAAAATAAAGCTCCTTCAATTGCTTATACTTACAACGACCCTACAATATTTGGGGAATATGTAATTGATGTTTCTAAACTTGCCCGAGAAAACAATATTAAAAATGTTATGGTCACTGCCGGATATATTGATAAAGAAGCCCGCAAGGATGTTTATAAATATATAGACGCTGCAAATGTGGATCTGAAAGGATTTACCGAGAGATTTTATCACCAGCTTACATATTCACATTTAAATGATGTTTTAGACACTCTGCTTTGGTTGAGAAACGAAACAGATGTATGGTTAGAAATAACTACTTTATTGATCCCCGGGGAGAACGACTCTCCCGAGGAAATAAAAAATGAGTGTGAATGGATTTTAGGAAATTTGGGCGATTCCGTGCCCCTGCATTTTACCGCCTTTCACCCAGATTTTAAAATGTTGGATAAAAAGCCCACCCCGGTTTCTACATTACTTACCGCAAAAAGCATTGCCCAAAGTCTTGGAATTAAATACTGCTATATAGGCAACGTTCATAATCCCGAAGGACAGACTACATACTGCCCCGGCTGTAATACGGCATTAATAAAACGGGATTGGCATTCCGTTACTGACAATTATCTTGAAGAAGGTAAATGCTTCAAATGCCACACCCCCATTGCCGGAGTATGGGAATAGTTTGTTTTATATTCACTGCCCGGCAGGTCAGGTGCAAGTGTTAAATCTTTATTATTTCATGAATTATAATTGCTTGCTATATTAAAATGAATTATTTTGTAAAATGAAATAATGTGTTTTTTTTCAACAATAGAAAGAGTTACTTTATGACCAAGTTCTACTATGTAGTGATAGTTTGTCTTACCTTTTGTATAAATATTTCGATGGCACAAACAAAAGTTTTACATCCAACTGAAGTTAAGACCCCGCTTCTGATGGATAAATCAGCTGCCCTTAGAGATATACCCGGCATACCCTCAAAGCCAAGGGTTGACAGGAAAGACAACGTTATACCTAATCACAAATACTATCCACCTCGCAACACCGCTGTAGATACTACAGTAAAAACCGATCAGGCCCAACAGGTTAAGTTTGGTGAGAAATTAGGCGGAGACATAATTCAGAATTTTAATGGTGTTGCAAACAGAAATTATGTTTATCCTCCGGATCCAAATGGAGACGTAAGTGCAACACATTATTTTGAAACTGTAAATTGTTCTTTTCAAATATGGAACAAAACCGGAACATCTTTATATGGTCCTTATGATTTAAGTACATTATGGCAAAACTTTCCGGGCCCTTGGGCCGGATTGAGTGACGGCGACCCTATTGTTATTTACGATGATATAGCTAACCGCTGGTTTGTAAGCCAGTTTGCATTGCCAAATTACCCCAACGGCCCATTTTACCAGTTAGTTGCTGTTTCTGCAACTTCCGATCCTTTAGGTTCCTGGTACAGATATGCATACAGCTTTACAAATATGAATGATTATCCAAAATTCGGTGTATGGCCTGATGGATACTATATGTCCACCAATATGTTTACTACCGGAAGTTTGAATTATGCCGGATCTGCTGTTGCCGTTTGGGACAGAGCATCCATGCTTGCAGGTTCTTCCACAGCCAGAGTTCAGGTAGTTTACTTTAGCAACGCCAACACTTCCCCCTGGAGTTTTTTACCCTCTGACTGCGATGGAACTCCACCGCCGGCAGGTACACCTAACTATTTTATTTGGTCAAAAGACAACGCTTCTTATGGCGGAAACGATCAGTTACAGATTTATGAATTTCATGTAAATTGGGCAGACTCCACTCAAACAACTTTTACAGGCCCATTATCCTTGGATGTTAACGCTTTTTCTACTATGTCTACAGGTGTAGCTCAGCCAAGCACTACTGTTAAACTTGATAATTTGTCAGACAGATTAATGAACAGGCTGCAGTACAGAAACTTTGGTACATATCAGGCAATGGTTACAAGTCAGACAGTAAATGCGGGCAGCGGCCGCGCAGGAGTCAGATGGTATCAGTTGAAAAAAACCACAGGAAGCTGGAGCATCAGTCAGCAGGCAACCTATGCCCCTGCAGACGGACTTAACAGATGGATGAGCTCCATAGCAATGGATTCAGTCGGGAATATAGCCCTTGGGTATTCCGTTTCTTCTTCAACTGTATATCCTTCTATCAGATTTACAGGCAGGTTAGTTAATGATACTTTAAACACAATGTCTTTTACTGAAAAGACTATTATTGCCGGAACCGGATCTCAGACCGGTACAGATGCACGCTGGGGCGATTATAATTCCATGAGTATTGATCCTGACGGTTTAACCTTCTGGTACTGCAATCAGTATGTTCAGACAACCGGTGCTACAGCATGGAAAACCAGAATTGCTTCTTTTCAATTAAATTCTGTTGTACCTGTTGAATTAACTACTTTTTCGGCTTCGTTAAACAACAATACTGCAGCCCTCAACTGGAAAACCGCAACCGAAACTAATAACCGCGGATTTGAGATTGAAAGAGCAGACGCTTCAAGCGATAACTGGCAAAAAATAGGGTTTGTACCGGGTACCGGAACAAGTACCGTTGTAAGAGAATATTCATTTGTGGATAATTCGATTAAAACGGGAAGTAAATATTCTTACCGCCTGAAACAAATGGATTTTGATGGCGAATTCCATTATTCAAATGTAATTGAAGTTGAAGGGGAATATCTGCCCCGCACATATTCCCTTGAGCAGAATTATCCTAACCCGTTTAATCCATCAACCGTTATTAAATATGCCGTTCCATTTGAAAGCAATGTTAAGCTGACTATTTACAATACTCTTGGCGAAGCTGTTAAAGTCTTATCAAATGCTGTTCAGACACAGGGAGCTCATGAAGTTACTTTTAACGCCTCGGGACTTTCAAGCGGAATTTATTTCTATACAATAAATGCAAATTCTGTTGACGGTAAATCAAGCTTTACCAGCACCAGAAAAATGATGCTTGTAAAATAAGTTCTATCATTTAGATTTAAATTATGCACTAAAATTTAAAAAAGTCTGTCTCTTTAAAAAGAGGCAGACTTTTTTATGTCTAATTTTTACGTTTTTATTTCCACAAATACTGCAAAATGCAAGTTTTTACACTTTGCGGCTAAATTATTTTCCTCTTTGCAACGATAATATACTCAGGTGCAGAATTTTTATTAATTCAAACTTAGGAATCAGGCTTATTTTGTCTCCTCCATTTTTAGACAGCTGAATATTTCATTCCCTGATCGGAACATTTAAGCTTGATATACTTTAAATAATTTTGTTATGTTATAAGAAGGAATTTTATGAAAAGGATTCTACTTTTTGTATTTATTTGGTATGCTGCCTTGGTCTCAATTAGTGCACAAAATTTTGCCATACGCTTTGACGGCACTTCTAATTATATCCAACTACCAAGTACTTTTATGTCAAATACATTTACCGTGGAAGCCTGGGTAAATGCTGACATCTGGGCTGTTTCTGCCTATCAAGTTATAATTGGGAATTCTCAAACCGGTGGTTGGGCGCTTTATCTGGAGAACAATAAATTAATTGGAGATATTTGGGTAAATACCGGTTATGTAAGTGTCAGTTGTGATGTTTCCGGGTTATCCGGATGGAATCAAGTAGCATTTACCGCTGATGGAACCAGTTCAACATTATATATTAATGGCAAACTTAGCGGAACTGCAACTACTAATGGGACATTCGGGGCACCCACCGCAGGTGTTACAGAAACATTCATTGGAGCTGAAGTAGGGGCTGACAATGGGTGTGAAGGTCATTATTTCAACGGGCTCTTGGATGAAATCCGCATATGGAATTATGTACGTACGGAGGCCGAGATAAAAGCAAATATCTTCAAAGAGCTTGCCGGTACCGAAACGGGGTTAACAGCTTATTATAAAATGGGTGATGGAAGTGGGGCGATCCTTACAGATAATAAGACAGGGGGAACTAACAGTGGTACAATTATAAATAATGCTTTATGGCAAACATCCGGCTGTTTTGCGGGTCCAAGAACTTGTTTGGATTTTGACGGGATAGATGACTATGTCGATTGTGGCAATACTGCTAGTTTACGTATAACCGGAAAGGCCATATCCTTAGAAGCATGGATATATCCTACCGATTTTCAAACCGGATATTGGAAGAATACAATTATTGGCAAAGACGCCATCACTGTTTCGGGTTATGTATTCAGGTATGGGGGCACCGGCCAGCTTGACTTTACATTCGGAGATGGCAGCACATGGAGGGATGTTTCTTCTCCAACAAATATGCTTGTTTTGAACAAATGGCAGCACGTAGCCTGCACGTATGACGGCAGCTTTATAAAATTGTTCGTAAATGGAAAAGAGGTTGCTTCGGGAAGCCAGACAGCCTCTATAACAAATAGTGCTAATAATTTAAACATAGGCGGCTCGCCACAAGCCTGGACTGATGGTGGCAATAATAATAGGAGAAACTATGGACAGATTGACGAGGTACGCATATGGAATATCGTGCGTTCTGAGTCTGAGATAAAAGAGAACATGATGAAGACCCTAACCGGAAACGAGACCGGACTAGCAGCTTACTACCGGTTTGATTTTATTGATGGAACAACGCTTTATGACATGACAACAAATGCCAATAACGGTACACTTACCAATATGGATGTTGCAACCGATTGGGTCACTTCAAATGCCTTTAATACATGGGTGGGGAGTGAAAGCAATAGCTGGTCATCTGCTGTAAACTGGAGCAAAGGAAGCATTCCTGTTTCATCCGATAATGTAGGCATTTATAAATGGCAGTTGGGAAATGAGAGTGCCGTAACCGGTGCCCCAACAGTAAATAACTTACTTGTCTCTTCTACTTCATCTCCTACCTTAGGAACAATAACTGTTAACGGTAACCTGACGCTGGGTAAAGACCTGGATCTAAGCGGACAGACTATAACACTTGGCCCTTCCGGTTTGTTGGATGAAGGCAGCTATAGACTATTCGGCACAAGCGGGATAATTTCAACCACACGGAGTTTGTCAAATATTTCTGCACAGAATATCGGCGGACTTGGGGCTATAATAACAACAAGCGCTAATATGGGCAGTACTGTAATAACCAGAGGGCATGCACAACAAAGCGGCAATGCCAACCATAGTATTTTGAGATATTATGATATTACCCCAACAACAAACACCGGATTAAATGCAACATTAGTGTTCAACTATAAGGAAGCGGAATTAAATAGTATTTCGGAATCAAATCTGAAACTATTTAGGAGTACAGATAATGGTTCTATTTGGACTATTCAGAACGGAACAGTTGATGCCGCCAACAATAAAATCACTTTATCAGGAATAAATGGATTTGGCAGATGGACATTGGGAGACATAAACAATCCTCTTCCTGTCGAATTATCTTCATTCACCGCATATGCTAAAGGTTTCCGTGTCTCTATTAATTGGACAACTGCAACTGAAGTAAGCAACCATGGATTTGATGTTGAGTGCAGACTTAATGGTAATGAATGGACAACAATTGGATTTGTAAAAGGAAATGGCAACAGCAATTCACCTAAAGCTTATTCATTTGTTGATGCAAAATCAAAAAGTGGGAAAGCAGAATACAGATTGAAACAAATTGACAATGATGGCAAATTCAAATATAGTAATACTATTGAAGTAAGTATTAACACTCCGACTAAGTTTGAACTATATCAGAATTATCCCAATCCATTCAATCCCGGAACTACTATTAGTTTTTCACTCCCCGCAGACAGCCGGGTTGATATGGCTATATATGATGTTCTTGGTAAAAAAGTTGTTGATCTGGTAAACGGTATTAGAACGGCCGGTTACCAAAATATAACATTTGATGGAGGGAAATTAGCAAGCGGCATCTATATTTACACAATAAAGGCAACATCGATAGACGGTAAATCAAGCTTTACCAGCACCAGGAAAATGATGCTTGTAAAATAAGTTCTGCCGTACAGAGCTAAGTTTTACACTAAAATTTAGAAAGGTCTGTCTCTCTAAAAAGAGGCAGACCTTTTTTTATTCATCCCTGCTAACTCTGGCTTTAAACCGGTTTATTTAACCAAAATCATTTTCTTCATTGAATTATACACAGGAATGTTATTGTTGTTGTAAACATCTAATTTGTATATGTAAATACCGGAGGCAAGTTCATTACCTCTTTGGTTACGGGCAGTAAATTTAACTTCATAAGTCCCGGCCTCTTTTTGTTCATCTGCCAAAGTTTTAACTAACTGTCCCTGTATGTCGTAAACCACCAGTCTTACATGCCCTCTTTTGTTTAGTCTGTAGCTGATTGTTGCTGAAGGATTAAAGGGATTTGGATAAGCATCATACAAAGCATAATCCTGCATCTTTATAACCGGTTCGTTAACGCTTGTAAGATTAACATATACTTCATCTGAAGAAGCGGACATATTGCCCTGGTTATCAACTGAAGTAAGTTTATAATAATGTATTGTATTGGTAGGCTCAATTCTTAAACTGTAGGAGGTGTCCGGCCCTGATGCAACCAGCTTAGTAGAATCAATAAGAAAATGCTGCACGGTATCCATATAAATATTGTATCTGTTAAAATCAGACTCTGTATTCTTATTCCATTTAAGGGTAAAAGTTTTACCGGAATAAGTGTACTTAAGATAAGTGGGCGCAAGGGGAGCAAGGTCAGGATAAGGATAACTTTGTCCGCCGGGCCCGCCGTATAAGCCGATATCACTTCTTGAGCCGTCAACATCTTTTATTGAAGGATCACCCCTGTCAATAAGCGGAGAGTATTTTTGCAGATGGCCATCAAAAATATTAGGGTTGTTGTTTACAACCATCGGATCAAAGCTATAATTGATGGAAGTATCAATAGTCCCTTCATTTACAAATGCCATTACCTTCCAGAAATTTGTATATTTAATTGTAGCATTATGCTGAACCGGGTAATAATAAATACCATAACCTGGGGTTACAACGCAGTCATTAATAATGGACGTGGTGTCTCTCAAATCATAATTACCCAGGCTCGAATTACTATAATAATAATTATTTATACTTTGTACATTGCCGGAAAAACCAACATTTGGGTTACTATGTTCAGTTGATGTATTAATATACAGGTTGTGTTTTACAATTGATTGTCCGCTCATAATGCCAAAATCAGAAAATTCAGATTGTGTATAAATAATGTTATTACAAAACTCCACGGTTACATAAGTCCAGATAGAATTCATTACATAAGAACTCAAGTATGCAAAATAATTATCTCTTATGTCTATTTTTACAGGCTTTAGACAGTCTACTGCATCTATGCCGTTGTGTACGTTTGTTATAATATTATTATGTATTGAGCAGTCTGCATCGGAAATATCAAATGTCTGGCCTGTTTCCGTAACGTAATTATAAGCAAACTCCAATGTCGATTTACTCTGGGTCATCGGGCCTTTAAGAATAAAACCCAATATATTATTCCCTATTATTTTAAATCCGATTACCTTGCAACTGTCAGACATAGTCATTGTCCAGCTATCCAGCGGGGGGATCCCCTTGGTGTCAATTACTGATTTTTCCATCCCCATCCCGATAAGTGAAATACCGGGCTTTAGATTTACTCTCTCCTTAAAAATACCTTCATCAACATAAATTGTATCGCCCGGTAGTGCGTAATCTACACACTTCTGTATGCTGTCGCAGGCGGTAGCCCAGCTTGTATAGGGGGGCGTGCTTGTCCCTTTATGGCTTACATATCTTATCTCGGCATAAGCACTTATGCCGGTACATATTATCAATAGTAGTATTATGTTTTTCATTGTTCTTAATCCTATTTCAAAATAACCATTTTCTTTGCTGCACTAAAATTACCGGTCCTTATTGTATAAAAGTAAACTCCTGAAGTTAAATTCTTCAATCTGTTTATATTAAAGCTGACTGAATAATTTCCTTTTGCCTTATACTCATTTAACAGGGTTGTTATCTCATTACCTAATATATCGTAAACTTTAATCGTTACCTGCCCGTCTTCTGCCAGACCATAATTAATCTTTGTCTCAGGGTTAAAAGGATTTGGATAGTTCTGCTCTATCTTGTAAGCGGCGTCCGAAAGATTATTATTTGATTGTCTTTTCTGTGGACTATCACCCTGCAACTCATAAGTTAGAGAATTTGACTGATGCGTAAGTAAACCTTCATCAGTTATTTCAATAGCATCTATTCTGTAGTATATATCATACCCGCTTTGCAGACTGTGGTTTATCGTAATAGCCGAATCAATAAACTCCAGATTAGTAGTCTCTTTAATAAATTCATAATTTGGGAGAGCATTCTTTCTGTATATTTTATATTTGACGGGTGATGTTGATGCATAACTTCCCCAGAATATTCTTGGATGATACTGCAGGGTCTGTGCTTTAACAGGGTAATTTGTCCATGAAGCACTATTTATTTTAGCGGAATCGGAAATTATCAGGTTACCGCCGTTGTTGATAAAACTTATAGCAGAGTTTTGCTTCAATGTTATGTTCTTATTTACCGTATAGCTGTTGTTAATGGTTAAAGTAACATTCGGATAAATAGTCATTGTATCGTTAAGAGTCAATGAGGTCTTCACCGTATCACTATACATCAATTTGCCGCCGTATTTTAATACGGGCAGAAGTGAAAATAAATGCCCATCCCCCGATTGAATCGTGTCTCTTAAAGTAAAGGTTGCCCTGCTAAAAGTTGTATCTGTTCCCGTTTCAACGTTCTTCAGTCTAAGATTATTATATGAAGTGGGATTTGTTATATCAAGGCTTAACACTCTTGGAGCCGCGGAACTATCGGTTATGAGATTTACATTCATTAAATAATTATTATTTTCATTATCTTTCAAAAGACCGGTATGAAAATCATAAGGGGGAGCAATTGCAGAATCGTTAAAAGAGACAAAGGGGATTGTATCACCTGCAAAAGTAAAATTTGTCTTGTTATTGTGCAGCCACTGGCCGGAGTAATTTAATTTCAGCAGATTATCGCCTAAACTGCCGTGTAATCTCGGGATTATATTATCATGCAGAATATCCCAAAGCGGGAGATGCGGATAATAATTATTGTTATCTCTTACATCTACAATTCCTTTTGCCCGGTAATTGCCCAGTGAATCCTTATAGGAATAGTATGTCCAATATATAATCCCTTTTGTTCCGTGAGCAAGAGCCAGCATTGTACTTGCAAGCATCTGCCTGTTAGTAGGATATTCTCTGTAGATAAGAGTGTCAAAAAAACCGCAGCCCTGGGCTACATAGTAATAATTTCCCATATCAACGCCGTCGTTGAACGGCCTCTGAAAAACTATTCTCTGTACACTAAATGCAAAGTCTGAGGGATAATTCTTCCAGAACGGATAATACCAGAACATCAGTCTTTCCGGTTTGGCTAAACTAATAAATCTGCCTATTGTATTCTCATAATTTCTTACTCCGTCCCATTCAGGGTACAGTGCGGTGATAAGGCGATGGTAATTGGTGTTTGTCTGCAGAATACTGTCAACAATCCTGTATGGCATATAGTTGTCATTGCTGTGGGGTTCATCCATACTCATCCAATATTTTATTCTGCTTTCTTGCATGTGTGCATTTGCATAGTTTTTTACATTATTTGCTACATCCGCAAGTCTATCTTGGGTTGTAAATTTAACGCCAATCTTATCATCATAAACAATAATAGAATCGGCAATAAGTTTTCTGTTGCCAAGCCATTTAACTCTAAACTGAATCCCCTGCGGTTCATAGCCGTCTGTTATTTCCCTCGGATCGTCCCCTTTAATCTTATGTCTTGATTTTTTATAGTGATACGGCAGGGAATATTTTGCAAAAGAATTACTCATATCCCTTGCAAGTAAAACTCTGCTTGCAAGCACTGTTGAATCATCGTTGTAATATACAGAGAGTTCACAGACAGGAACCATGGCAGTCGTATTCCCTTCTATTTTTAATTGGAAGTCTGCCTGATAATTGATTAGCCAGTTGTCAAGGCCAGGGACAGTACCTTGGTAGAACCCATTCTGGTAATAGTCGGGACCCTTAACCAAGTATTTATCGGTTGAGTCATTATCTTTTGTCTCCCAGCACCCTCCGGCCGCCTGTCCGATTTCGTGCTTAATGCCGGGAAATATAGTTGAAGTATTGTTTTCGCTTGCGCGCCATACATTATAAGAGCCGCAGGTATAATAGTGGATATAATCGCTAGGATCATGATTAAGAGCAAATAAATCGAAATTATTCCATAAACTGTAATTATTATGAATTGATTGAACGACTATATCAAGCCCCAGAGAGTCGAGCTGTAATTGATTATCCAGAGGATTATTCTGGGCATACACCCCCACCGGAAACCTTGCCGTTTGGCTGTAAAGTGAAGCTGAACAAAGAACCAGTACGATTAACAGTGCTAACTTATACATAAATAGCCTCTTATGATAATTACAACAGATTAAGTATTATAAGTTACTAAAAAATAATTAAACAGACAAACACAAATTACAACAAGGTAGTATCGTAGCTATGAGAGGTAAGTAATCGACTATTTGGCTTAATTTAGTTCCTTAATGCACCAAGCACTAATATGTTCGTTTAAGCCTGAAGGAATAAAAACAGGCTGTAATCCTTAAAATGGAAAGGATTACAGCCTAATTCTATAAATTAAAATACATCTTGTATTCGAAAGGATGAGGCATTGTACCAATAGCCATTATTTCTTCATTCTTTAATTTGATCCATTGTTCCAAGAGTTCATCCGAAAAGATATCTCCGCGTTTAAGGAATTCATTATCTGCCTGCAAAGCATCTAATGCTTCATTCAGGTTTCTTGGCAAAAAGTGAATATGATCTTTTAAGTCCTCAGCCAAAATATTTTTGTCAAACGGACCGTATCCTTCTTTAACGGGATCAATCTTGTTTACATAACCGTCAATGCCTGCAAGAAGCATTGCAACTAAGCATAAATACGGGTTGGCTGTAGCATCAGGCGGTCTGTATTCAAAACGGGTGGTGTTTGGATCTGACACATAGCTTGGTATTCTTATAGCAGATGCTCTGTTTCCGGTGCCATACGTAAGGGCTACAGGAGCTTCAAACCCGGGGACTAACCTCTTAAATGAGTTAGTGCTTGGATTTGTGAAGGCAGCTAAAGCAGGTCCGTGTTTTAACAATCCGCCTATAAAGTACCTTCCCATCTCGCTTATGTTTCCATACTCGCCTTTTTGATAAAATAAGTTTTTACCATTTTTGGTCAGGAACATATGCAGATGCATTCCGTTACCTGCCTGCATATACATAGGCTTTGGCATAAATGTAACAAATAAATTTCTTTCGACTGCAAAATTAAACAATGCATATTTAGTTGATACTATATTATCCGCAGTGTCCAAAAGATCTGAGAAATAGGTTTCAATTTCCTGCTGCCCTCTTTCACCAACTTCATGGTGATGATATTTAACCTTTATACCGAATTTATTGAGAAGCTTGCAAGCATCGTCCCTAAAGTCGTCATAAACATCAAACGGATTTGCAGCATGGTATGCCTTTTTATAAAATTCCTCGGCATGCTCTACCTTATAAAAAGATGCAGCAGTGCGGGTATCATACTCTACGTTGGAGAATATATAGAATTCAAATTCAGGACCCCACCATGATTTATCAGCGCCGGTAACCTCTGTTAACAATTCTTGTGCTTTCTTAGCCAAATATCTGCCGTCCTGCATAAACGGAGATCTTTTTTCATCAGTTAATTTTATATGTGAATAAAAGCTTAATGTTCTTGCTTGTCTGAACGGATCAATAACTGCCGTAGCAAGATCCGGAACAAGTATCATATCGCTGTTTTCTACTTTTCTGAAACCGTAACTGGAGCCATCAAAACCAACCCCTTCAGAGATTAGTTTTTCCAAGATATTATCATAGACCGGTAAGGAAATATGATGTAGACGGCCTGTGAAATCAATGCACTTTAGATCAATGAACTCAATATTATTTTCTTTAATAATATTTTTACAATTAGCAAGTTGTTCGTTTTGCATAAAAGATTCCGATAGTGTTTTCTCAGTAATTACATCCAGATAAAAATGGGCAGGCGCATTACACACCTGCCCACATTATAGAATTATTTTTTATAATTGATAGCACGAATGCCAGGATAAATAGCGCTAGAGTCTAAGTCCTCTTCAATTCTTAATAATTGATTGTACTTAGCAATTCTATCGGTTCTTGAGAGTGAACCTGTTTTAATTTGTCCTGCATTAGTAGCAACAGCTATGTCAGCAATAGTAACATCTTCAGTTTCGCCCGAACGGTGGCTGATTACATTTGTATAGCCTGCTGTTTTAGCCATTTCAATGGCATTTAACGTTTCGGTTAATGTGCCAATCTGATTTACTTTAATTAGGATAGAGTTTGCAATACCCTTTTCAATACCCTGCGCCAAACGTTCGGTATTTGTTACAAACAAATCATCACCAACCAATTGGATTTTCTTGCCTAATACGTTTGTAAGATTCTTCCAGCCATCCCAATCATCCTGATCCAAGCCGTCTTCAATTGAAGCAATTGGATATTGTTTTGCCCAATTGGCATAGAACTCAACCATTTGTTCAGAAGTTTTTTCTTCTTTGGATGATTTGAAGAACTGATAAAGTTTTTTGTCTTTTAAGAACATTTCACTTGAAGCAACGTCCAAAGCAAGCATAATATCTGAACCGGCTTTGTATCCTGCTTTTTCAATAGCTTCCAAAATTACTTCAATAGCTTCGTCATTTGATTTTAAGTTAGGAGCAAAACCGCCTTCATCACCAACAGCAGTGTTGTATCCTTTTTTGTGAAGCACTGCTTTTAAAGAATGGAAAGTTTCTGCGCCCATTCTTAAAGCTTCTGAAAAACTTTCAGCGCCGGCTGGCATAATCATAAATTCCTGGAAATCAACATTATTATCTGCATGTTTTCCGCCGTTAAGGATGTTCATCATTGGAACAGGAAGTGTACGTGCGTTAACACCGCCAATGTATCTATATAAAGGCATGTCAAGAGTCTCTGCTACAGCTTTAGCACAGGCAAGTGAAACACCCAAAGTAGCATTTGCACCTAATACTGCTTTATTTGGAGTGCCGTCCATATCAATAAGGAACTGATCAATATATGCCTGATCTGCTGCATCAAAGTCAATAAGCTCTTCAGCAATCTTATCATTAACATTTTCTACAGCTTTTAAAACACCTTTACCTAAGTAACGGCTTTTATCGCCATCGCGCAATTCAACAGCTTCGTAATCGCCTGTTGAAGCACCGCTTGGTACTGCTGCTCTGCCTATTGCACCACTCTCTAATAGAACCTCTACTTCTAAAGTAGGATTTCCACGGCTGTCTAATATCTCGCGTCCAAGTATATCTACTATTGTTGTCATTTTCTTTTTCTCCAAATTATTTTAATTAAGACATTTAAAAATACTAACCATTCAACAATAGTACAATTGCTAAATAATTAAATTTCAATCATGTAGGAGAGGTGAGCCCCTTAAATTTTATGGGTGTTTGTAAGATTAGTCTAATTTAAACCACTTTTCTTAAAAGCAGGCTTAAGTAAATAACCAATTGCTTAAATCTTTACTAATTTTCTAATTTACTAAATTATTTTAATTCTTTTGTGTTTTTTTTAATTTATTGAGGTTTAGAGCGGTTTTTTTTGTTTTTTGCCTTTGGATTGCCATTCTTGCGGAACCATACTATTTTAATTGCGAATTTAGATATGCCATTATTTCAGCAACGTGTTTGGCATTTTTAATCAGATTAACAGGTCTATGTTCTGTTAATAGCTGTGCGTTAATCAGCTCACATAGTTTTAGCCACATCTCTGAATGGCATACTACGGGAACCGGAGTAATCAAGTGTTTATTCAGCATCTCCCATAATGAAGATAATTCCAAAAGAGTTCCTGTCCCCCCTTGCAGAATAACGAAGCCATCCCCAATTTCAATTAGTTTCAAAATTCTTTCAAACAACGAATAACAGTTTATTGTTTCTGTTAAATATTGGTTCGGCTCTTTGTCTAAATAATTTAAAGTTACACCCGTAACCTTAACACCTTTACTACTTGCACCTTTTGATACCGCTTCCATTATGCCGCCATATCCTCCCGTACAAACATTATAGCCTTCTTTTGCAAGCATTACCCCTAAGTTGTGGGCAAAAGTATACTCATAGTCCTTTTCCTCCGGAGCTGCGCTACCAAATACTGTTATTGTTTTTTCTTTTTTTCTCACTTTAGTTATATTCTGGAATAATTATTAGCAATATAGCAAAATAAATGCAATTTTATATTATGTACCTTATAGTCAATTTACTTCCCAAAAAGGCTGCCGTTATAGAATTTTTGTTCTTTAAAATAGACTAAGGAACAAATAAGGAAAGGCAGATCTTCTTTATAAACATTAACATAATATTTTGCCAACTCTAAAAGTTGAAGATAAGTATATTCGGTACAGTCAGGAATAGCCGGCTGTAATAGTTCATCCGTTCTTATTAAGTAAGAATTGTCAATGGTTTTTAGATAAGCCGGCGGGATATTATTTTTTTTTAGATTTGTCATAATGTTCTCATCAATTCGCTTTTATACCTGAGAAATATTAAATTTTTTAATATTTCTTAAATGTGTTTATGGGAGCATTTTCTAAACATTATAATCATTATCAAATCCTAAAAGCAAAATGCTCCCTCTACATATTATTAAAAGAGTACTTATTGAAACAGTCCTTCAACCGGCAGCAGCAATAGACTTGCTCAACACTCATATTATCGGCAGGCTTATTATTCTTTATATTCCTATTAAGTGGTATTTCATATACCTATAAGTAAGTATATTCCCAAGATTAACACATTATTCTAACAAAAAAACAGATTGCAGAGACGCTATCGCTTAAATAAAAAAATTGGTTATAGTAATTCAAGCTCTTTTAGCATCTCTTTAATTTTATGCCTTTCAATCGGTTTTACCAAATATGTAGAGCAGCCGCATTTATAGAAGCTCTCTACCACATCTGCGGGAGCATCCAATGCAGTTATCATTGCAACCTTTACTTCTGCAGAAGGTTTTACCTGCATTTCTTTTTCTTTTTGGCGAATATTTAATAACGCTGTCTTACCATCCATTTCAGGCATCATAATATCCATGCATATCAAATCATACGGCATACCTTCGTTCACTGATATTTCAAAAGCCCTTATAGCTTCCTCGCCATTAACAGCAATATCACAGGGACCATATGGTATTAACATTTTCTGAATAATAAACCTATTCAAAAAATCATCTTCTACTATTAATGTTCTCATAGCTTAACCTATACATAATTTTTTATTGATCTAACCGATTTTTTAAATTTGAGAATAAAATGAAATTTACTCCCTTTGCCGTAATTGCTTTCGGCCCAAAGTTTTCCATTTAGCAAACTTATTGTTTTTTTAACAATTGTAAGCCCTAAACCCGCACCATTAAATTTCCTTGTAGCAGATCCATCCACTTGGGTGAACGGGTCAAAAATAATATTAAGCTCAACCGGTGAAATTCCTATGCCGGTATCGCTAATAACAAAGTGCAGCTCACATAAATCTTCATTTGAATTTTCCAAAAATACTTCAAGGCATACCCTCCCCTTTGCAGTAAATTTTAATGAATTGTCCAGCAGCCTGTCTAATACGTCTTTCAGCTTCTCCTTGTCGCCAATAATTACTTCAGTAATATTTCGATTTATAAAATAATCCATCAAAATATTTTTTTCTTTGGCCATGGGAAGGAAACTATATATAACATCGTGTAATAATTTTTCTAAACTAAAATGTACTTCTTTAATTAGTGCTTTACCGGAATCGAGGCTTGTAAAATTTAATATGCTATTAAGAGTATTTGCTAAAGCATACCCGGATTTCTTGATAATATTGATGTATTCTTTTTGCTCATTATTAAGATTTGGGCCAAGTAATAAATCAGACAGCCCCACTATATGGTTTAAAGGGGTTTTAATTTCATGACTTATGTTTGATATAAACTCACTCTTTGCCTTAGCAGAATTTTCAGCATGAACTTTGGCCGCAATTAATTCGGATTCCATGCTTTTTCTTTCTGTTATGTCTACACAAGCTCCAATATAGCCGTCAAAATTTTGTTCGCCGTCATAAAAAGGAACTGCTATACAATATATCCATTTAAATTCATTGTATCTGTTTCTTAATCTGAACTCACTATGCATTTCATTTTTAGAATTAAATGCTTTTCCAAAACTTTCTTTAAAAGTCTCTCTTTCATCCGGGTGTATTCCATCAATCCATTTTAAGTTTATTTCATCTTCTATATTTTTACCTCTGAACAAAAGCCAGGTTCTGTTAAAAAAATTGAACCGGCCGTTTATATCTGCTCTCCAAATTAATGAAGGGAATTCTTCAAGTAATGAAAGATAATAATTTTTAGCAGTAATATTTTCAATAGCTAGTTTAACCATTTCCCGGGCATCCTTAAAACAAACCACTTTGCCAATTACTTCCCCGCCCGGATTTACTAAGTCTTTGCTTGTTTCTTCAATTATGATGCACTCATTATTAAACGTAAACAGATTTTTAAATCTGTTTATTTCTTTTCTCATGCCTGGGTTATTTCTGCTCATTCCTAATAGAAGTAATTCGTTAGACAATCCATAGTTGGTTTTATATATTTCATCTAATGGTTTGCCGATACAACTATCAGCAGACAGAGATAGTATTTCCTCAGCTAATTTATTTATGTATTTAATATTATTATTTGCATCAGTTGTAATTACACCCTCATCAATACAGCTTAAAGTAGTATTAAGCCAGTATTCGTTTTCTTTTAACTTTTTATCAATCTGAGACTTGTAAACTGTTATCTCTATACAGCTTTTAAGGTCTTTCACTTCAAACGGTTTAAGCAGATATCCGAAAGGTTCTGTTATTTTTGCCCTCTGGATAGTAACATCATCAGTGGATGCAGTTAAATATATTATCGGGATGTCCTTATTCTTATGAATGGCTTCCGCCGCAAGAATTCCGTCCATTTCACCTTTAAGATGTATATCCATAAGAATAATATCGGGATTGAGTAAAACAGCATTAGCAACTGCTTCTTCTCCTCTGCTAAAGATAGCACTTACTTTATACCCTAAAGCAACAAGCCGTCTCTGTATATCGTTCGCTACAATTTTTTCATCTTCTACAATCATAATAGAAGTCTGATTTTTTTTATTTGTTACATCCATATTAGAAAGCTCCTTTAAATAGATGCATTTTTAAGTGCTGCGGCATAAATCATTTGAAGCGGTAAGACCTTACAAGCCGCGCCCAGCTTTATTGCTTCATTTGGCATACCAAAGACAACACACGATTCTTCATCCTGTGCAATTGTAAAAGCACCTTCATCTTTTAACTCTTTTAACCCTTTCGCCCCATCATCCCCCATACCTGTCATAATAATGCCGATAGCATTTTTGCCTGCATATCTGGCAGCCGACCTAAACAATACGTCAACCGAGGGTCTATGGCGGCTTACTAACGGGCCTTCTTTAAGCTCAACATAATACTCCTCACCTCTTCTCTTTAAAAGCAAATGACTATTTCCTTTTCCAATGAGCACTTTTCCCTGCATCACTTTATCACCATCTGCAGCTTCAACTACCTTCATTTTGCAAAAACTGTCCAATCGTTTTGCAAAAGATGCGGTAAATTGTTCGGGCATATGCTGCACTATAACAATACCGGGAGCATTTGCAGGCATTGCTTCCAAGAAGGTTTTTATTGCTTCAGTTCCACCAGTTGAAGCGCCAACTACTATTATTTTATTGGTATCAATATCAGTATGGTAATTTGTCTTTTGGAGTATTACATCCGCTGAATATTTGGGGTCAACTGAGTACTTAGGAGTATAATTTCTAGGTCTGGCCAATGAAGCGGCCTTAATCGTATCTAATATAAGTATCTTTGATTCTTCAAAAAATTGTTTAGTACCTAATTTCGGCTTTTCAATAATTTCAACGGCCCCATATTCTATGGCTTTAAGGGCAGCTTCAGAATTATGTGAAGTAAGGGTTGAGCACATAACTACCGGTATTGGATGCTGACTCATTATTTTTTTTAGAAAGGTCAGTCCGTCCATTTTGGGCATTTCAATATCCAATGTAATCACATCAGGAAGTTCACTTTGAATATATTTGGCAGCAATATACGGATCACCCGCAGCGCCGACAAGTTGCATTTCATCAGAGGACTCAATTATTTCCTGCAAAGACTGCCTTACTAAGGCAGAATCGTCAACAACAAGAACTTTTATTTTTTTCATACTCTTTGCTTTAGTTGATAGATAGTTGATGATATCCTAGTAAAAGGGGTATTTAATCCGGTTATGGTTTCCGAGTGCCCTAAAAATAAATAACCATCCGGTAATAAATTCGATGCAAATCTATTAAGAACTTCTTCCTGAGTTTTTTTGTCAAAATAAATAATCACATTTCTACAAAAAATAGCGTTAAATTTTTTAGGGACATTATATACTTTATCCATCAAATTCAATCTAAAAAAATTAATTCTATCCCTCAGTTCGGGGACTACACGTACCAAACGGCTGCCAGGCGCTTTACTCTTAAGAAAATATTTTTTCTTAAATGAAATATCAACATCAATTAGACTGTCTTCAGGATAAACGCCCTTAACCGCACAGTGGAGAACATCACTGCTAATATCTGAGGCAAACACCTCATAATTAAAGCTGCTATATTGTCTCTTAAATTCTTCCATTACAATAGCCAAAGTATATGGCTCTTCACCGCTAGAGCAACCGGCACTCCAAGTAGAAAAACTTGACCTATACCTGCTTCCGCCGTCAGCATAAAGCTGAGGGAGGAGATTATCTTTAAGGTAATTGAAGTGTGCCGGCTCTCTAAAGAAGTCGGTTTTGTTCGTTGTTACAACATTTATAAAAAAAATCAGCTCATTTTCAATTCCGTCAGGCGATATCAAATAGTTATAATATTCCTCATACTCAAGCATATTTAGCGCTTTAATTCTTCGTCTTAAACGTCCTTCCAGTAATATTTTTTTATCAGGAGGATAGCTTATTCCGCACTCCTTATAAATAAAGCTGCTAAACTTATTAAAGTATGCATTACTTAACTCATAACAATATATGTCTTTATCATTAATCACGTTTATTCCGTTAATGCAGTCTCAGTATTTTCAAGCATAATTAACTCATCAGTTGAAAAGACTTTATCAATATCTAATATCATAATAAAATTGTCATCACGTCTGCCCATACCTTTTAAGAAGCCTGTTTTAAACTTTGTTCCTAAATGTGGCGGAGGCTGGATTGACTCCGGCCCGAGCTCAAAAACTTCCTGAACACTGTCGGCCAATGCGCCTAAAATAAGTGTTTCAGAATCCATTGTAATTTCCATTACGATAATACATGTATTGATTGTATTTTCAGTTTTCGACATTCCGAATTTTAATCTTAAATCTACTACCGGTACAACACTGCCTCTAAGATTTATTACACCGCGCATAAAAGCAGGAGTCCGCGGAATCTTGGTTATATTTGTATAATCAAGAACTTCCCTTACTTTAACTACCTCTACCGAAAACAGCTCATCATCTAATGTAAAAGTTAAATAAGGTCTGGCATCTGAATAATTTTCTTCTTGCATAAAATATCCTTTTCTTAAAGTTAGGGGCGGTTAAGCCCCTTCATTTTTTAGAATCTTTCAAATTCGTTATCTAAATCATAATCCTTTGAGCCTAAATCAAGAGCAAATCCTTTTTTACCGGATCCGTTCCCGTTTGAATTATTTGATTTGGAACTATTTGCTACAGGAGTATTTTTTGATCTATTTACTCTTTTTGATTGACCTTCATTTGTTTTAAAGAAGCTTACTGCATCTAATAACTGTTCAGCTTGTGAAGTTAAGCTTGAAGCTGTACTTGATAGTTCTTCCGATGCAGATGCATTTTGCTGAATAACCTGATCCAACTGCTGAATTGCTTTGTTAATCTGTTCTGCACCTGCATTCTGTTCATTGCTTGCTGCAGTTATTTCCTGTACCAGTTCAGAAGTCTTAGTAATATCAGGTACAAGTTTAGCTAACATTTCACCCGCGTTTTCAGCAACTTCAACACTTGAAGCAGAAAGCTTATTGATTTCGGCAGCCGCTGTTTGGCTTCTTTCAGCAAGTTTCCTAACTTCTGAAGCAACAACCGCAAAACCTTTACCATGTTCACCTGCTCTTGCAGCTTCAATTGCAGCATTCAGGGCTAACAAATTAGTTTGTCTTGCAATTTCTTCAATAATGGATATCTTACCTGCTATTTCTTTCATTGCGACAACCGTTTCTTCAACTGCCTTGCCTCCGGTTTTAGCATTTTCAGCAGACTGCAATGCAATTTTTTCAGTTTGCGATGCATTTTCTGCATTTTGCTTAATATTTGAGGTCATTTGTTCCATTGAGGATGATGCTTCTTCTGCTGATGCTGCCTGCTTATTAGCACCGTCAGATATCTGCTGAGAGCTGTCAGTTAATTCTATGCTTCCATGAGACACTTGCTCTGCTGCAACTTTGACATTAGTTACAACTTCAGTTAATCCCTTAATCATTAAGTCTAATGCTTTCATTAACTTATCATTTTGGGATCTTTCTTTAGCAGTGACTAACAAGTTACCCGAGGCAATCTCTTCAGCGAACGTTGTAATTTCATTCATTGACTCAATAAGAATATTTAAGTTAACTTTTATCTCATTAAAGTCGCCGTTGTAGTTATCGGTAATTTTATGAGGAATGTCTCCTTTAGAAATACGGTCAACATACTCAGCAGCAACATTTAATGGTCCGATTACAGAATCTAACGTATCGTTTACGCCCTGAATAATTGTCTTAAATTCTCCATGATGCTTGCTTGCGTCCGCACGCACTGCAAGTTTACCTGCAATCGCAGAATTACTTAGAAGTTCAGTATCTTTTATTACTGACTGAATATTTTCCATCATCATTATCATTGCAGGTACAAGACTATCATTTGTCGAGCGCTTACCGGCTTTTCTTACTGCCTCTAAATCTTTCAAATCTCCATTAGAAATATTGACAAGAATACCCTGAACATGCTCTATTCTGTCTTGAACTGTATTAACAGACTTACCGGTAGCTGCAAATATTCCCTGATAACGACCTTCAACTTTCTTTGTATAATCGTTGTCTGCCATTAGTTCAAGTACTTTTGAGGATTCAACCAATCCGCCCAACCCATCTATACATTCGTTCAGGTTATTTTTTATTTCATTAAAGTCACCATTGTAATTATCTGTAATTTTACTAGGGATATCGCCTTTTGCAATACGGTCGATATACTCAGCAGCTACATTCAATGGACCTATTACTGCATCTAAGGTATCATTTACGCCCTGAATTATTCTTTTAAAGTCACCCTGATGTTTACTTGCATCGGCTCTGTTAGCCAGTTTGCCTTCAACTGCAGAATTTGAGAGCATTAATGCATCTGCTACTAAAGCATTTACTGCATCTATTGCTGTATTTAGATTGTTCTTTATCTCGTTAAAGTCACCATTGTAATTATCTGCAATCTTGTTTGGAATATCGCCTTTGGCTATGCGGTCAATATATTCTGCTGCAACATTCAATGGACCGATTACTGCGTCTAATGTTTCGTTTACACCCTGAATAATTGTCTTAAATTCTCCATGATGCTTGCTTGCATCTGCACGCACTGCAAGTTTACCTGCAATTGCAGAATTACTAAGAAGCTCAGTATCTTTTATTACCGACTGAATATTTTCAATCATCATTATTACTGCAGGTACAAGATTATCATTTGCCGAGCGCTTACCTGCTTTTCTTACTGCTTCTAAGTCTTTCAAATCACCATTAGAGATATTGACAAGAATATCCTGAACATGTTTTATTCTGTCTTGAACTGTATTAACTGAATTGCCGGTAGTTGCAAATATTCCCTGATAATGACCTTCAACTTTCTTTGTATAATCGTTACCAGCCATTTGTTCAAGCACTTTTGAGGATTCAACCAGTCCGCCTAATCCATCTATACATTCGTTTAGGTTATTTTTTATTTCATTAAAGTCACCGTGGTAATCATCTGTAATTTTGCTCGGGATGTCACCTTTTGCAATGCGGTCAATATATTCTGCTGCAACATTCAATGGGCCTATTACTGCATCCAATGTATCATTTACACCCTGAATAATTTTTTTGAACTCACCTTCATGTTTGTTAACATCAGCTCTTGCAGCAAGTTTTCCGGCAACCGCAGCATCTGAAAGCATAATTGCATCAGAGATCAAATTACCAACAGATTTCTGCACCATATCCATATTATTATTGATCTTATTGAATTCTTGTTTCACTTCTTCAGTAAATTTGTCTGATTCTTTGAGCTTCAAATTCAAATTCAAATTTCCGTGTGCAAGCAAATCAAGGTTAGAGGCCATTCTGTCAACTTCTGCTTTTGTATATTCGCTTACTCTGATCATTGAGGTTAAATCCTGAACTGTTTCTATGTAACCGATTTTCTCTCCTTTTGCATTTAGCAAGAAAGATGTATCCTGTTTACAGCTCATTCCGCACCAGTCAAAGAATGTTTCTCCGTTACCTCTCTGCAATTGCTTGATACCGCATGTTTCCGAGTTACATATATTTGCACCGGCTGTACTGCAAGGCCTGCCTATTGCATCTTTTCTATCCTTAATATTATTCTGCCCAACCATCAGTTTCTCGAATTCTTTATTCAAGAATGTCCAGTTCATATCATTGTCAATTACGTGAATAGGGAAAGGAACAGAATCTATAATTGCTTCGTACCATTTTGTTTTATCTACAACTGTATCTAATGTTTCGTTAAATCCACCGACAATTTTTTTGTAGTTGCCCTGATGCTTAACAACATCCGCTCTTGTATCAAAATTACCTTTGACAGCAGCTTCGGAAAGCATTAAAGAATCTGCAACCAATGCATCAAGGGCATCAATACAAGTATTAAAGTTATTCTTTATCTCGTTAAAATCACCGTTATAATTATCAGTAATTTTGGTAGGGATATCACCTTTTGCAATGCGATCAATATATTCAGCAGATACATTCAAAGGACCTATTACTGCATCCAAAGTATCATTTACACCCTGAATAATTTTTTTGAAGTCTCCTTCATGTTTGTTAACATCAGCTCTGGTAGCAAGTTTCCCTGCAACAGCAGCATCTGAAAGCATAACTGCATCCGAAATCAAATTGCCAACAGATTTCTGAACTTTTTCCAGGTTATCGTTAATCTTACTGAATTCTTCTTTGACTTCTTCAGTAAATTCATCTGATTCTTTTAATTTAAGGTTCAGACACATATTTCCGTGTGCAAGCGAATCAAGATTTGAAGCCATTCTGTCAACTTCCGCTTTCGTATATTCGCTCACTCTGATCATTGAGGTTAAATCCTGAACTGTTTCTATGTAGCCAATTTTCTCTCCTTTTGCATTTAGCAAGAAGGATGTGTCTTGTTTACAGCTCATTCCGCACCAGTCAAAGAATGTTTCTCCGTTACCTCTCTGCAGCTGCTTAATACCGCATGCTTCTGAATTACAGATATTTGCACCCGCAGTACTGCAAGGTCTGCCTATTGCATCATTTCTATCTCTTACATTCTTCTGTCCTACCATCAATTTCTCGAATTCTTTATTCAAGAATACCCAGTTCATATCATTGTCAATTACGTGAATAGGGAAAGGAACAGAGTCAATAATTGCTTCGTACCATTTAGTTTTATCAACAACTGTATCTAATGTTTCATTAAATCCACCAACAATTTTTTTATAGTGCCCCTGGTGTTTTAGCACGTCAGCCCTTGCATCAAAATTACCTTTAACAGCAGCTTCCGATAGCATAACAGAATCTGCGACAACAGAATCAAGAGCATCAATACAAGTATTAAGGTTATTCTTTATTTCGTTGAAATCGCCATTGTAATTATCAGTAATTTTATTAGGGATATCACCTTTGGAAATACGGTCAACATACTCAGCAGCTACATTCAACGGACCTATTACAGCATCCAATGTATCATTTACGCCCTGAACTATTTCTCTATATCCACCTTCAAATTTCTGTGCGTTGCCTCTTGTACTTAACTCACCCTTAACAGCGGCCTTAGATAAAGCAACTGCTTCAGTAACTAAACCTTTTAGAGTAGAAGTCACTTTAACCAAACTCTTGTTAAGCATATCTTTATCAGACCTGACTGTAATTTCGACATCTAAATTACCGGCAGCAATATGATCCGCAACAACAGTCTGCTGTTTCATTGTTGCAATAAGAGCCTGAAAAGCTGATGCAAGCATACCTATTTCGTCCCGGCTATCTACATCTATTGAAACCTCTGTATCACCTTTTGCAAGTTTCTCTGCAAGCTCTACGACCTTATTAACTGGTTTGCTAATCATTCTGGCAATGAGAACGCCCAACCCAATTGCAACAAGAACACATATTATCATGAAGATGAGCATAATATTGCTTGCAGAATCAGCCTGCTTAGTATTGCTATCTGCTTTTTCCTTAGCGGCTTTTTGCATAATATCTACAATATTTGTGATATCTTTCATCTCTTCGCGTGAAGTTTTTTCAAGAGAGCCCCTAACAAGTAAATTCGCTTCATTGTCTTTATTTACCTTTGCCAATTCAATTAATTGATCAAGATCTTTTCCATAGCTGACTCTGGCTTGTTTAAATTCACTCCATGCATCTTTTACTTCAGAAGAAGTTATGCTCCCCTCAAAGAGTTTTCCTATTGCGGCAATTGAATCCCGATATACTTGTATTTTATCCGCATAGGAATTAATGTCTTCTTTAGACTCAGCAGTAACAACTTCTCTGGTATTCAATCTTACTCTTTGAAAATAAGTTGAAATCTCTCCAATCTGAGCCAGTGGGACAGTTGTTTTTTCATATAGTTCAGCACCACTTTTCTCAAGTGATTTAATATTTGAGATACCTATATAGCCATTAACAGCTGCTATAATAGCCACCAGTACAAAACCCGATAATAATTTTGTACCTACTTTTAAGTTATAGAACCATTTCATACACATAGCTCCTTTTTATTTTTGTTTTAAACTCTCTTTAACTATTCTGATTGTTTTTTTTATCATCTCTTCCGTGCTTGCGGTTATACTGTCACCGTGCCCGGGATAAATTACACTAATTTTTAGCTTTGCTAATTTCTGTAGCGACTCTAAGAACTCCGGCTCATATACACCTCCGCCTGAATTTATCTGAAGATTCGTATCACCTGAAAATAGTACCCGTTCCTCTTTACAATAGAAGCAAAATGAATCACCTGAGTGCCCGGGAGTTTTAATTGCTTCAAAATATTTATCTCCCATTATGAATATTTCGTTGTCTTTCAACAATTTATCAATTCCTAAGGATAAAGTTCCTGCATATACTATGGGAGTGTATGCCCTCTTTAAAGCCTCTACTCCACCGGCATGGTCAAAGTGTGTATGTGTCAGGAACACTCTATCAACTTTCTTTTTGCCGACACCTGTATTTACTAATTCAATTTGACTGATTAGGAAATCATCAATACCGGAATCAATTACTGTATTCACATCATTAAGCGTATTCCAGCTCCCGAGAACTAAGTAAGTATTCCCACTGTATGTATTCGGCCTGGTTTTTAGCTTAATAACTTTCATTATGCAGCTAACTTTCTAAATAGTTGTGCATCCGGAACTACCTGCTCAAACAAATGGCTGCATTCCGGCGGCATTTTTTGGGTTTGTTCAGTAGTAAATAATCCACCATCAGCCAGGGACTTATGAAACATCTTTATTACTTCAATCCGCTCATTGTATTGCAGATGTAATAACACGTTTTTACATACTATTAAACTGAAAGACTCTCCAACAGGCTTAAGGCTAAGCAAATCATGTTTAATAAACTGCAATCTGCTTGTTAGTGACGCATCAATTTTATGAAAAGCAGCTTTTCCCTCAGCCGGTGTAAAATACTTTGCAAAAATATCTTCCGGTATTCTCTTTAATTCTTCCTCCGGGTAAACACCATTCATAATGGTTTTGCCAAATGTATCTTGTTCATCTATATCGCTTGCAAGGATCACTAGATTTTGAAATGAAAATTTTCCCATCTTTTCTGCTAACAGAATAGCCAGCGTATAAGGTTCAGGCCCCATCGCACAGCCCGCATCCCAAACGCGGATCTTGCTGCGCCCCGATACTGCAGGAACAAAATGCTCAACTGCATGATTTAATGTGTGTGTGTCTCTAAAGAAAAATGTAAATGCCATCTTGTTCTCTCATCGTTATAATTTTAAATTATCCGCTTCTTCTATCTCTGCCATTTTATTAATATCTATTATTAAAGCAACATTTCCATCGCCCAATATTGTAGCGCCAGATATGCCTTCAACATCCTTAAATGCTTTGCCTAAATTCTTTAATACAGTCTGGTGTTGTCCAACAACGCTATCGACCATAAAGCCCAACCTTTGATTCTTTACACCGGCAATAACTATTTGCTGGATATCAGGGGAGTCTTCGGTTATGTCGAATTTTTCTCTTAATTTTATAAAAGGAATTATTTCTCCTCTTACATCAATTATATTTCTTCCATGAAGGTCATTTAATTTCTCTTTAGATATTTCAATGCACTCTTCCACAATTGATAAAGGAAGAACAAACATATCTGAGCCTATTTTAACAAGCAGACCATCTATAATTGCTAAGGTAAGCGGCAGTTTTAAGGTTATTACAGTACCTTCACCCGGTTTGCTGTCTACTTCTACATTTCCCCGCAAAGTTTCAATTGCCTGTCTTACAACATCCATTCCGACACCACGCCCTGAAACATTAGTTACCTTTTTAGCAGTGGAGAATCCCGGATGAAATATTAATGCGAATAATTCCGAATCCTTCAACTCTACATCGGGTGAAATCAGACCTAAAGAAATTGCTTTTTCCCTGACAGCATCTTTATCAATCCCTTTTCCATCGTCCTTAATCCTAACTAAGACATAACCGCCTGACTGCTCAGCAGATAATTGGATGTTTCCGACTCTCGGTTTGTTGTTTTTAGTCCTTACATCCGGGGACTCAACTCCATGATCAATGGAATTCCTTATAATGTGAACAAGAGGGTCGTTCAATCTTTCAATTACAGTTTTATCCAACTCAGTTTCAGCGCCCTCAGTTGTAAGTTCAACTTCTTTTCCAAGTTCAGCGGATAAATCTCTTACTAATCTCTTAAATTTACTAAATGTGGTTCCTATAGGAAGCATTCTGATATTCAGAGCACTGTCCCGCAATTCCCATGTCAGTCTTTCAACTTCTTCTGATATTGTATATAGATCAGTATTATTAAGCTTTGTAACAGTTTGGCTTAATCTTGCCTGAACAATTACTAATTCACTCACAAGGTTAACTAAATAATCCAATTTTTCGGCACTAACGCGAAGACTTGAAAGATGTTCATCTTTTGCTTTGTCGTCTAAATGCCTGGCTGTTCCATTATTTGCTTTTAACTGTTTATCTTCTTTGATAATTTTATTTATTGTATCTGCATTTAATTCCTGATTGCCGTCAATTTTTTCAGAAATAAGCGCCAGATTAGCGTTAGTTATATGCCCTGTTTCATCAAGGATCTCTATATTCAGTGTGCATCTATCTTCAACAAAAATGAAAACATCTTTTATATCATCAAGCTGCGAATGTGAATTTATGATTATATTAAACCCTGCATAGCATAACTCCGGTTGAATTGTGTCAAGCGGAGGAATTTCTGATGTCTTGACGGAATAGGTAAGCTCCCCCAGAGTCTTTAGTTCTTCAATTAGTTTAATTGGATTTGTCCCTGACATAAATATTTCTTTGTCAGGCTGAAATGTAACTTTATATGTCCTTTGTATATCACCGGGCACAGCGTGCTCAATTTTAACATCAGCGGGAGCTTCAGTTTTTTCTTTTTTTAATTCAGATACATATGACTTAAATGTAATGATGATTTTCTTACCCAGATCATCATCTGTTCTTTTAACTCCATCATGCTCCTCAAGCATTAATGCTATTTGATCTTTTGCTTTAAGAGTAAGATCTATGAGCTCTTTTGTAACCGGCATTTCTCCGTTACGGACATAATCATATACAGTCTCAATGTCATGTAAAAACATGGCTATCTCATCGAACCCGAACATTCCACCGGAGCCCTTAATAGTATGAAGAGCCCTGAATATTTTACCGATTAACTCATTATTTGTAGTATCCTCCTCTAAACTAAGGAGAGAGTTTTCCAAATCGGTCAGAAGTTCATTAGCTTCTATTATAAATGCTTGTATATGTCGGTCTATCATTATAAATTCCTTATAATACTTTCTTTACAACAGCCAGCAATTGTTCGGGCTTAAAAGGTTTAACTATCCAGCCGGTAGCTCCGGCATTTTTACCTTCAATTTTTTTGGTATCCTGAGACTCAGTTGTAAGCATAATTATTGGAACAAACTTTGAAATATTTCCGGCTCTGACATTTCTAATAAGAGTTATTCCATCCATAACAGGCATATTTAGGTCCGTAATAATCATATTAACTGGGTTTGACTGTAATTTGGCGAGTGCATCTGCACCGTCAGAAGCTTCTACAACATCATAACCCGCTTCCTGTAAAGTAAAGCATACCATCTGCCTTACACTGGCTGAGTCATCAACTGTCATTATCTTTTTTGCCATCTATTTTACTTCCGCTGAATTAGTAATTGATTTTGATAAATTGAATGCCTTAAGCTCTTCTATTAAAGAAGAGGAACAACCGGTGATATAAAATTCTTTTTTGCAGGCTTCGGCATATAAAGAAGCCGAGACCAGAAGCTGCAAATATGTAAGGTCATGTTCCAAAATTTTTTGGTTACTAACCTCAATAACGTTATTCTCATTTATCGCCTGCAGCAATGCATCTCTTATTTCTGCCGAATTCTGAATATCCATTACTTCGTCAGCAAGTATAATAATTCTATTACCGGTTTTATTGATTTCCATTTATTTTCCTATTAGAATAATTCTATGTTATCACCCAAATCATCTGAATTATCAACAGAGGCATCTTCTCCGTTTAACAATCTGTTATGTATGCTTCTTTCGCTATCCATAGTATATTTATTCTTAAGCTGCTCCAAATCATCTTTCATCTCACTGCTCTCCTTACAAAAAGGGGCAGTATATGTAATTATATCTTCCAGCTGTTCTATCATCTTATAGATATTTAATTTTAATATTTCTTTAACTGACCCAAATAGTACCGAGTCATTCGTTTCTTCATTTAGTGAATTTACCTTTTCAGTCAAATTATTAAATAGGCTTGCAGAGTCCGATTCAAATTGTTGCAGATTATTCATTATATTATTCAGTCCTTCAGACTCATTGTCATGTTTATCTTGGTCCGTACTGTTATATTTCATTAGTTCGGCTGCGGAACAATTAATTGCATTCACATATTCTCTAATTTTTCCGGTTAAGTCTTTTGCATCATTTGAAAGCCCCTGTATTGATTCTGCCAATACATCAAGTGCAGCCCCTTCTCTTCCGCTTTGTGAGGCTTTTATTCTGGAATTTAAGGAGATGAGTTCAATTTCATTACCTACATCCTCAATTTCTTCAATCAGATTTGTTAGTGCTACAACTGTATCGGTAATCTGTTTGACTGATTTATAAAAATTGTTTCTAAGGCCTGAATTAACTTGCAATTCTTTATTAACAACATCTAACCCTCTGGTTATAGCATTGATGTAGCTTTCTTCTCTTTTATCTTCAATTCCAAGTGATGAAGATGTGATGTAAATTGATTGTATTTCGCCCTTCAAAGTACTAAGTCCATCCTCTATATGGTTCAATGCAGAGGCCAATTGCTCCCCGGAATTTTCTAATTGGGCCATTTGAACCCTGCATATTTGATTAATAATCGTAATATCAGTTAATTGCTGTTCTTCATTCTGGTCATTCAGAGATGCTGAAAGCTTTTGAATTCCCTCAATTGCATCAGCAATATGCTCAAGCTGTTGACGCGCTATGTCTTGAATTTGTATAGAGCTTACAACTTCACCTGTAGTTTTATATATCCTTCCGGATATTTCATTTATCTCAGTTACTTTTGTAAAACACACATTATACTTATCCGTTAAAAGAAGTAATGTTTTGTTTATATCTCCGAAAATATCATTTTCTTGCTTTACGTGTTCTCGTTGAATGGTGTCTGTTTTGGAAAGTGTATCTTTTATTGCATTTAAAAGTGCGGCAGAAGTTGCAGTAAGATTTATAGATTTATCACTAATAACAATTGACAGTTTTTCTACATTATCCGCAAGTATATTAAAATCGTTTTTCCCGTCTGATAATCTGGAATTTTCAATTTTTGTTGAAACAGCAAGCATTCTTAAATATTTGACTATTTTTTTTGTCCCGTGTAACTCCCCAATAATTTCGTCTATATGAGCACTGATTTCTTTCAAATAGCCATGCTGGGAATTTACATTTGCGTCGAATATCTTTAAAGTATTGGTAATGCTGGATAAAAGTAACTGCATATTACCAATTATATCGCCTATCACTTTTTCAGAAGAATTTATGGCCCCGTCTTTACTTATATTGACAAGCTCTTTGGAAGTATAATAATAACTTTTAAGCCTTTCACCCAAAGAAAGAAATTCCCTCCCGGTAATATCAACAATTTCATTTATTTTTTCATCAAAACGTTTCCTGATTTCAAAACCATTTTGAGACAAATAGTCTACTACTTCCAATAAGTTGGCACTTCCGCGTAGGGAATCATTGCTCTGTTCCGGACCAGTATTCATTCTTATTATAAGCTTTCTGAAAATGATTATTTAGGACAAATAAGTACTCTTATTATCGAGTCGAAAGCAGGTATTTAAATTACTATTTGTTAGTAATTTGAATACCTACTTGTAGTACCACGCAGCACTAACTGTAGCCATTTTGCCTTAGCACTGAAGTCCTCTTAATCTATTTTAGAACCATTCCGAAAATTTCCCTTTAAATTTATGATGAACGGTTTGTATAAGTTCCATTTATTTATCAATTTTTGGTCAACAAATTTTAGGAAGTTTTATGAAATTCTTTTATTGGTCATTCGTAATACTGACCGCATCTACACTATTTGGAACCACTTATTGTCAGGTAAAGTTGTTTACCCCTAAAGAAATTGCCCTGGCAGAGTTCAAGAATACCAGATCCGTTGACGGAACACCCGGTAAAAGTTTTTGGCAAAACAAATCAGACTATAAAATATCCGCCGAAGTAAAGCCCTCTTCACGGTTATTGGAAGGTGATGAGACTATTTCATACTCAAACAACAGCCCCGACACTTTAAAGAGAATAGTACTGAAGTTGTACCAGAATTTTTATAAACCGGAGGCTATCCGTAACAAGAACATCTCCAAGGAAACATTTACTAACGGCATTATCCTTGAGTCTTTTACAATCAATAATACCTCTTTAGATTTAAATTCACCGAAAGTTTTTAATGATCAGGGTACGGTTCTAATAATTAAACTACCCGAACCCATTGCTCCCAAAACCTCATCCGTTATTAAAGTCAAATGGAATTTTACTATCCCGTCCGGGACGAATATCAGGATGGGGACTTACGATTCTACGTCTTTTTTTGCCGGGTTGTGGTTTCCAAGGATTGCCGTTTATGATGACATATCAGGATGGGATACTGACCCTTACCAAGGAGATAATGAATTTTATAATGAGTATGGCAATTTTGATGTTAAGATAAAGGTTCCTTCCAATTTCGGAGTTTGGGCCACTGGTATGCTTGCCAATGCAGAGGAAATTTTTTCTCCGGGAATTTTAGACAAATACCATACCGCTCTGACCTCGAATGAGCTTGTTAATATAATATCTGCAAATGATCTGAAAGAAGAAAGTATTTTTAAAAACAAAAATGGTTTCCATGAATTTCATTATAAAGCTAATGAAGTTTGCGATTTTGCTTTCGGCTTAAGTGACCATTATATATGGGAAGGCACTAGTACAAAAATCAATGGGAAAAATGTATTTGTTAATGCAGCATATAATCCTTTGAACAAGGGATTTAAAGACGCTGTTGCTGATAGTAAGAAAACAATTGAAGACCTTGGCGCAAAAGTTACTGGTGTTCCATATCCATATCCCCAGATTACAATTTTTAACGGTGATGATGGAATGGAATATCCAATGATTTGTAATGATGGAGACCTCAAAGAACGTATTTGGGATGTTTATGTTACCTCTCACGAAATTTCTCATATGTATTTCCCTTTCTATGTCGGGACAAATGAAGACAAATACGCATGGATGGATGAGGGAATGGCATATTTTTTACCACTCGGAGTTCAAAATGATTTGTTCCCATATGACCATAGAGTTAGAGCCGCCGCAACTCTTAGTACATATTTAGGAAAAGAAAAGGACATGCCTATAATGACTCCTACTTTCTTTTTAAGGGAACCGGATTTAAGTATTTTGGTATATTATAAGCCTGCAATAGCTTATGATATTTTAAGGGATATGCTTGGATTTGATAAATTCAAAGAGTGTATGCAATCTTATATCAACACATGGGCAGGTAAACATCCTACACCATATGATTTCTTTTATACATTCAACTCCACTTCCGGAAAAAATTTAAACTGGTTTTGGGATTCCTGGTTCTTTGGAAAGGGCTTTTCCGATAATGGTATAAAAGCAGTCAGGCAGAATAAAAATGAAATAGGAATTACGATAATAAAAAAAGGGATAATGCCTTCACCTGTTTATCTTACGCTTAAGGATATAAAGGGTAAAGAGATAAAAATAATTAAGCAGGCCGATATATGGGAAAGCACAAATGAAATTACTATTAAACAAAAGATAGATGATAAAATAATATCTGTTGACTTAGGAGATTTGAAAATACCGGATGCAAATCCAAAGGATAATGTCTGGAAAGAGTAGGGATATTGCTTGTTAGATATTGTCTTTAGGGGCAAGTTATTTATTGCGGGGGTTACACACCCCCGCTAATGTCGATTTTTAATTATCTTTTTACTGCAGGAGAGCATCAATTACTCTCTAAAATCTTTTCCTAAGAGTTTTCTCCACTGCCTTTTTGAAATTGTTTAATATAACAGGTTTCTTAAACACATATTCAACTCCCAACGTTTTATAATCTTCAGAAACCGAATAATCTTTTTCGCTTGTTAGTATAATTATTGGCGGTAATTGCTTAAGCTCCGATCTTTGCAGTTTCAATATTAATTCATATCCGGTCGAATCATATAAAATATGCCCGCTGATAATCATTGCCGGTATTGCTTCTATTATCTTATTATAAGCTTCATCCGCAGTAGTAGCAATATCAACTATATAATCAGGGGCTATATTACCAAGTATTTTCTTGTATAGCAGGGAGTCTGTTTTATTATCTTCAATCACTAAAATATTTGGTGAATTTATCGGTAAAGTAAAAGTGAACTCACTGCCTTCACCTTCTTTGCTGTTAACCCAAATATTGCCGCCATGTTTTTCTATTATTTCCTTAACCAGAGAAAGTCCCAGACCGCTTCCGCGCTCCCCGGCTGTACCTTCGGATGTATATTTCGTATCCACTTTGAACAAATTATCCAGATTTTCATTGCTTATGCCAATACCAGTATCCTGCACACAGAATTCATAAAATCTGGTACGTTTTGATGGAGCAGCTGAAATAGTAATTTTCCCGCCTGAGTTAGTAAACTTAATTGCATTAGAAATCAGATTATTGAAGACCTGCAATATTAAGTTTCTGTCCACAAAGACATACAGTTTTTCATCTAAAAGGGAATGCAGTTTAATTTTTTTCTGGAATGCTGCGCCTTGCATACTGTTTATTGAGTCTTCAATAATTGTATTTATTCTGACCTTTTCAGGCTCAAATTTAATTCTGCCGGTCTGTAAACGGGTCCAATCCAATAAAGAATTAACCAACGAAAGCATAGATTTTGCAGAATCCTGAATAAACCCAATATACTGTCTTTTCTCATCACCTGTCAGCTCTTCATCGGTAAGTAAAAGGTCGGTAAATCCCAATATGGAAGTAAAAGGAGTACGCAAATCATGCGATACAATTGAAAGGAATTTATCTTTTGTATTGTTTAATTTCATAAGGTTTTCAGTAGTGCTCTTTAATTCCTCTTCCGCTTTCTTCCTTAGAGTAATATCACTAACAAGTCCAAATATCCTCTGGATTACACCATCACTGCGTCTATGAATATTTATCTTGTTCCTTACAAAGTTCACATTACCATGTTTACTAACAATTCTAAACTCGAGCTCTTCTGAAAGCTGTATTTTGCTTTTAATTAAGTGTTTAAGTTTTTGCTTTACTTCACTAAAATCATCAGGGTGAATAATCTTCAGGAATAATTTTGAGTTGCTCAAAAATTCATCTTGAGTATAGCCGGTAATTGCTTCAACTGAAGCAGTACAGAAAACCGGCCGTATGGAGGCATTTGACCTTTCAAAAGTATAAAGGAAATCATCGATATTCTCAGTTATGCCCCTGTACTTCTCTTCTGAATCTTTTAACGCTTCCTGTGATCTTTTACGTTCAGTTATATCCCTTACAATTATCACAACAAAAAGTTCATCTTTTTTCTTAAATGAAGCCAGAGAAGCAGAACCGTAAAACTGCCTTCCATTCATTTGAATCCCTACAAACTCAAAAGATGGAGCCTCATTAGGATCTTCTGATATTTTGTTGATTGCATTATATGCTTTCTCTTTATCCCCGGATTCAACTAAATCTAAAAAATCCTTGCCGTATAATTCGCTTTTTTGATTATACCCGAATAAGTTGCTGAATGCATTATTTACCAGTAAAACTCTTTGATCTTTAAGAACAATTATTCCGTCCTGAGAAGCTTCGAACAAAGATTTAAATAACTCTAAATCTTGTTCAGTCATTTTCTTAGTCGTGATATCTGTTAAAAAGCCGTTGTAATACGATACTGTATTTTTACCGACTACAATAGGGCTGAATTTAGCAAGAAAGTACGCTACGTCTCCTGATTGCGTCAGAAGCGGAACGTCCAAATATTTATTTGATTCATTAAATATCGATAGGTCAAATCCTTCTTCCGAAAGGAAATTTGGCTCTATTATATCTTTTATATTTCTATTTAAAAGTGCTTTTTCCCCGTATCCGAGTGTTGTCTGGAAAGCAGGATTAACATAAATTATGGTACCATCAACTTTAAGATTGCATATTAATTCTGAGGCCTCAGTAATAATATTTCTGTATTTTTCTTCAGAACGCTTTAATTCAAGTTCTTGTTCAATTTTTTCAGTGATATCCGTACAGAGAACAATAATTAATTCAAATCCCTCTTTGTTATATAAGTAAAACTTGGCATTAATTAAGTTTTTATGCAAACCTTTAAAAATAGGGATTATACTTTCCCATTTATTATTTGAATATAACTCTTTTTTAATTTTTTCAAGATATGCCGCATCATAAAATTCTAATACTTCACCTAAAAATTTACCGTTTACCTTATCTTTGCTGTAGTTGAATAAATTTTCTGCTGCATTATTCCAAAAAGTAATATTTCCCTTAATATCCAAAGTAAATAAAGCATCCTGAAATTCCTCAAAGACGCCATGCAATTTCTTGTATCCCTGAATTTCCTTTTTTAGTTTATCATCCTGAACAGCTATATCTGTTATATCATAAAAGAAAAAGAATATGGAGAGAACAGTTTTATCAGGATTTAAAATCGGTTGAAGAATTGTTCTGTAGACGCTATGTTTCTCTTCAAAAAAACTCTCAAGTTGTAAAGTTATTGTCTTCTTTTTTGTTTTTATTTCATACAAGGAATCAGAAAAACTTTTATTGCTTGAAATATTTAATATCTTAGAAATATGTTTATTTTGCAGATTACTCAATGAAACCGGCTTGATATTTCTGCCGGATGCAAATTTAATATGCCCGTCAATATCAGTAATTACAAACAAATCAAAAGACTTACTTAACGCATATTCATAATGTGAAAGCTTAATGCTGTTACTTTCTTTCGAATCATTCAGTACTTTGTAATCTTCAAGAGTTAGTACTCCGCCGGAGAACGTACTATCTTCAAAAAGAGGGCTTCCTTTAATCAAAATGGAAATGCTGCCATGCCCCGGAACATTATAATCTTTTATTTCTTTTGCAAAACGGCTGCCGGATTTTAATGAATCTAACTCAATTTTTAGATTTGAACTGAACATTTTACGATTTAAAATACTCTGCCCTAAAAACTCCTGTATATCGATATTATAATATGAAGCTATATTATTGAATGTATCGTTTATAAAAGTAATTATATAGTCTTTATTAAACGTCAATACCCCTACCGGGATATCGTCAACTATTTTAGAAATAAACTCTTTCTTTTCCATTTTGTAAAAATACTACTCTAATTACAATTTTTAAAGCAATTATAGTGCTAAAAATAGCCACCCGTGTAACTATTTGTTTATTAAAAAGTTATGGAAATTGTATATATGCTGCGTATATAATATGCCTCATTATGGGATTTTGGGTTACAATTATCCAGCAAAATTATTATTCTATCTTATTTTTCGGGAAAAACACATTTTTACGGATTACCCCCAGATAATTAAAAGATTCTTTTGCAGGGCTTTATATGGGCAGTCTCTTATTTTTTCGTATACTCGTTTTTTTCGCCCAAATTCATTGTAGATTTTATTGCAGCTTTATCCGCAGAAGATAGCTCTTTATACTCCATATCTGAATTAACATTTGAATCAATATACGGAAACATAATGTCAATAGCATTATCACTGTGGCCCAATCCCAACGCGTGCCCTAATTCATGTATAATAGTAGTTTTTATTTCACCATCATTAACTTTTATGTTATTATATTTATGCACACCCACTTCAACAACAGCCTTTTTTATACTTTTTTTTCTTCCCGTCTCATAATTAGTTAGGCCTAAATATTCTTCGTCGTATTTATCCATAAGATTATTTTCAAACCATATGACTATTTGAGCATCCTTTTCATCTTCAGAAAGTTTAAAACTAATTCTATTGTCAGCTTTTTCCCAACTGTTAAAAGCATAGTTAATATATGCAGAAAAAGATTTTCGGTAGCTTGAATTGGAATCGATTTTTACATAAACTTTTAAAGGGAAATCTTCGGGCATCCAGTGCTTTCCGTTCCATAGTGAATTATCGTTGTTTTCAAATTTAAAATAATTTCTTGAAAGGTTAGATGTATATATATTTTCGAGCACAGCCGGAGCAGCTTTTCCATTCCCAACTTTGTTTGGTATGAACATTTCATGGCTGCTTGTCTGGTCCTTTGATAGTTTTATGTCTTCGGCTTTTGCTTTGTTTTGGGACTTGTTCTGATGAATTGCGTTATTCTTGGAACTAGGATTTGATGCTTTATCCCGCATTTGAGCTGGGCTAGACATCTGAAATGAAAGTAAAATTATAATTAACAAATAATATCTTCTCATCGCACACCTTTTGCTTCTAAAGATTATCATTCAATCTCTGGCAAACAAAATGTGAAAAAAGAATATTAAACACTATTAAGCGCTACATACTACCGAATATGTATGCCGGCTCTCACAAGACAAGATTAAATATTACAGCTGCTATTTTTTTAAGCTACCTCATAGCGAATCCAATTGGATCTGCTTTTATCAGGATAGGGATTTCCGGCAGTAAAAATAAGACTGTCTCCCTTTTTAATAAACTCCTTCTCAAGCATCAATTGCTTTACTTTATCAACAACAAGATGTTCCTTATCCATTTCCGCAAAATAAACTGAGCATACACCCCAGTTCAGGCTTAGTTTATTCATTGTATCAAAGCTATTAGTAATGGCAATAATTATCGAATTTGGCCTGTATTTAGATAAGGCAAGGGCTGTCCTTCCATTAAAAGTAAAGGCACATATTGCCGCTGCATTTATCTGTCTGCCGATGGCAGCCACGGCTTTGTTAATTGAGTCAAACACGTTTTCTTCAGGATGCTCAGGGACTAAGTAAGCAGGTTCGGCCCTGTGCACAAAATTATTTTCTGCATTGATGGCTATATCGCTCATCATATTAACGGCCTTAACCGGATACTTGCCAACTGAAGTTTCCCCGCTCAACATTACCACGTCTGTGCCGTCCCAGACTGCATTGGCAACATCAGAAGCCTCAGCCCGCGTAGGGACAGGGTTTGTTATCATTGACTCCAGCATTTGTGTTGCTGTTATAACCAGTTTCCCTCGTTCATTACATTTCTTAATTATAGCTTTTTGAATAACCGGAACGTCTTGGGGCTTTAGCTCAACGCCTAAGTCCCCTCTGGCAATCATTATACCATCTGCCGCTTCCAAAATTTCTTCAAGATTATCAACAGCTTCCTTTTTCTCAATTTTAGCAATAATTGGCCTTATAAAATCATTATCGTGCAGCCATTTCCTTAAATCATAGATATCCTTTGCTGCACGTACAAAAGATAATGCAATATAGTCAACTCTGTAATTTTTAAGGAATTGAAGATCCCTATAGTCCTTTTCAGTAACAGATGGAGTGGATAGCTTCATTCCCGGAAGATTCATACCTTTTTTTGAACTTAAAACACCGCCAACATTAACAATGCAAACCACTGATCTGCTTTTTATTTCATTAATGGTTAGTCTGATAAGCCCGTCATTAATTAATATATTATCTCCAACCACAGCATCTTCTGTCAATTTTTTATATGAAGTTGAAATAAGAGACTGTGTGCCAACTACATCATCAATGGTTATTTCAATTTTACTGCCGGGGGACAACTCAATATAGTTATCTTTTATTTCCCCGATCCTAATTTTAGGTCCCTGCAAATCTGCCAATATTGCTAAGGGGACATTCTTGCTCTTTGCTGCTATATCAATTTGCTTAAATAATTTGTCAAAGGTATCATAGTTACCATGTGACATATTAAATCTTACGCCGTTCATACCCGCAGAAATGAGGTCTTCAATTGCATCTGAGGTATTGGTAACAGGGCCTAAGGTGCATAATATTTTGGTCTTTGAAAAAGTGTTACAGCTTGGCATATTTTTCTTTAATGATGATTAGACAATTATTTTTTATAAGTTTGGTAAAGGTATCTTAAACTCTTCACTAATTTTGTCTCCCTGATAATAGACGTTTTCAAGGAACAAACCGGAAGGAGGAGCTGTTGCTTTTGCCGGCTCGGTTGAGTATTTGAATAAATAGTCCTTTAAGTCTTCTTTTGTTTTCTTCCCTCTTCCTATTTCCGCAAGTATTCCAACCATTCTCCTAACCATTTTCCAAAGAAAGTGGGAGCCAATAATCCTTATATAAATTAAATTGGCGGTTTCAGTACATTCTACATTATGAATAAGAACCTTTGTCGATTTTTCTTCAGAATCTTTATCTGAAAATGATTTATAATCATGCATACCCTTAAACAACTGAGCAGCCTGATTTATCTTTGCGAAGTCGAGACTATCCTTAATCCACCAGACATAATTCTTATTAAAAGAAGTTCTTCTTTTAGAAATAATATAGACATAAGATCTTGATACCGCATCATGTCTTGCATGAAACTTGGGATTCGTTTTTTCAACTTCAATTATATTTATATCGGGGGGCAAAATATCATTAAATTTCATCCTGATAATTTCAGGGGCTAACATTGTTTTTACATCCATATGCCCGACTTGGCATAACGCATGTACTCCTCCGTCAGTTCTGCCTGACCCCTGTAATTCAATATTATCCACTTTAAAAATTTCATACGCAGCCTTAAGTAAAACACCCTGTATAGTTTTGGCATTTTTCTGTAACTGCCATCCGCTGTAACGGGTACCATCATACTCAATATATAACTTAAATCTTGCCATTATTGTTTCAGTTTAATTGATGCTTCTGCAAAGTCATCATAGGTTTCATAAATTTTTACTTTAACCCCGGATATATTCTCCGGGAACTCATGCTTTTCAAGTTTATGCAGTATAAACAGACATATATTCTCAACTGTGGAATCAAAATCAATAATTACTTTTTTTGAATTTAATTTATCAAGCAGGTCAACAATCTCAACATCCTTTTTGTTAACCATAAACGCATGATCCATTTCTTCAACAATTGGTTTTACTATCTGTTTTAGGTCAAAGTAGTCAAGAATCATCCCTGATTCCGCAACATCACCTTCAAGCTCAACCAGCATTTTATACGAATGGCCATGTACATTTTTACATTTACCAAAATGGTTAGGCAGCCTATGCCCCATCTCCCATCTGAATTCTTTGGCTATTTTCATCATACACCTCTTTTTTCAGGATCCCAAATATATTTATGAAGCTGAAGCTGCATGCGCACATTAAGATTATCATGCAAAATCCATTCAGCTAATTCAATAGGTTTAACATTGCCAAATACGGGAGAGAATAAAATCTCATATCTGTCTGCAAGAGAATTTTCTGAAATAATGCGCTTGCTCCATTCATAATCCTCCTCACTGCCTATAACAAATTTTATCTCGTCATTTGGTTTTAGATAATTAAAGTTATCATAAAAATTCTTTTTTGCCATCCTGCTTGATGGGGTTTTGACATCCATAATAATTTTTACTCTGTCATCAACTTCTTTAACAGACAAGCTGCCGCTGGTTTCAAGCATTACAGTATAACCTTTATCGCAAAGAATTTTAATTAGCTCTGAAGATTCTTTTTGCATTAAAGGTTCACCGCCTGTAATTTCAACTAAATTACAATTAAACTTGCCTATTTCAGTAATTAAATCCGAAATAGAATAATCCCGGCCTTCATAAAATGCATATTCCGTATCACAGTACGTACAGCGCAAATTGCAGTATGTAAAGCGGACAAAAATGCAAGGAAGCCCGGCTTTTGTGCTTTCTCCTTGAATTGAGTAGAATATTTCGTTGATTTTTAACAATTTTATGACATTTTTATAATTTAATTTGCAAAGTTACTAAACATATAGTTGACTTAAAATGGAATAATAACTATATTTGAGTTTAAATTTTGAAAAAAGTATTAAGAAGGTTAATTTAGAATGGCTAATCATCCATCGGCAAAGAAGAGAATTCGTACTAATGCACGGAAAAAATTGGTAAATAAGACTTCTGATTCTAAAGTTAAAACTTATGTAAAAAAAGCTTTAGGTGCAACAGAAGTAGCAGAAGCAGAGAAGTTATACAAAGAAGCAGTTGCAATATTAGACAAAAGTGCCGCAAAAGGAAAGATTCATAAAAATACCGCAGCACGTAAAAAATCAGCTCTAACAAAATATGTTAATGGTTTAACGGCTGTTCCTGCTAAATAATCTTTTATTTTTGTTTTGAACAAAAAAAGCTCAAAGTTTTTCTTTGAGCTTTTCTTTTTTATACTCTGTTTTTTAGTCACCAGCTAACGGCAGGGTAAAGATAAATGACGTACCAAGCCCAGGCTCGCTTTCAACTCTTATTTTTCCCTGATTCTTCTCTATTAGTTCTTTGCAAAGAATTAAGCCCAGACCGGACCCCTGTTCATTGTCTGTACCGGTAGTTGAGTGCTGTACTTCTATTTTAAATAATTTTGCCACATTTGCTTCACTCATACCTACGCCGGTATCTTTTACTTCAATTTCTACAAAATTTTTCTTTACTGTAGCCTTGGCACATATAAAACCGCCCTTATTAGTAAATTTAATTGCATTAGATATCAAGTTCTGGAGTACAGAATTAACAGCGTTTTTATCTGCAAATACAAAAATATTGTTTCTAATTTCAAAGGATAAAAGAATTTCTTTTTTAAGTGCATTAGCATTTAACAAGCTGAATACAGTTTTTACCACAGCAGCCAAGTCAAGTTTAACCGGTTTATACTCCAGCCTGCCTGTCTGAATACGGGACCATTGTAACAGATTTTCAAGCAAATTAAATAACTGCTTGGCAGAAAGATTTATATGTCCGGCAAAAGTCTTCACTTCTTCGGGAGCAAGGGTTGCATAATCATTTACAAGGAAATCCGAAAATCCCAACAAAGCATTGAATGGCGAGCGAAGGTCATGAGCAATTATTGAGAAAAACTTATCTTTATTTGCGTTTATACTTTTAAGTTCAACCTGAGACTTTGTAAGCTTTTCATTCAGTTGAATCAATTCTGAATTATATTCCTTTAAAGCTTCCTCGGCAAATATCTTTGCAGTTAAATCTCTTAGTACTACAATTACATATTGCTTGCCGTTCAAGTAACATTTAGAACCGAAGACTTCAACTTTTTTCATCCCCGTAATATTATTCTTAAAATCTATTATTTTTCTTCCTTCATCTTTGGAATTAAATAAATCCTCGATATATGCTTTAAACAAACGATACGATTCTTCAGTCATCAGCTTAGAATTTAGCAGGAATTTATTCATAACTAACTCAGCAGAATAACCTGTTAATTCTTTAATTGACGGAGTTACATTTAATATTTTAAACTCTTCGTCAATAAACATAACCACATCTATCATATTTTTGAAAATAACAGATAGCTTCTCCTCATTTTCCCTTAGTTCCTTTTCTATTCTTTTAATATCGGTTATGTCTATAAAACTTTCTACTAAGTACTTTTTCTCTTTATAGGTAATTGGGACTACACTTTTTAAAATCGGAATCTTTTCATTTTTATAATTAAGTAAAATTCTCTCGGATGAATCGACCTCCTGGTGCAGATCAGTAACAGGGCACTTGTCCCTTTCGGCAGGACATATAAACTTATGACACATTTTACCTAATAAATATTCCCTTGGCGCACCAATTAACTCAACAGCGTATTTATTAATGTCAACAACAGTATGGGTCTCCGGTTCTATAGCTATAACTCCCATTCGTAAAGCATTGATCATATTATTAAGGTAATCTTTGCTGTCAGCCAATTCTTTTTCTGAGTTCTTAATTCCTTCTATTAATTTATCATTCTCAATCAACATCGCCAACTGCTCGGCTATTACCTGAAAATACTCTATATCATTATGGCTAAATGCAGTTACTTTGTTTTTATTGTCGAACCTTAGCACACCTATTTTCTTCTGCTTTATAGCCAAAGGGACCATAACAGTGGAAATAATTTTATTATCTAAGAAATATCCTTTATCATTTAGACTGGAGGTTTTGCAATCTTCAATATAAATTGGCTTTGATTCTAAGAAACAGCGTCCGGCCAAATTTGTAAAACTAATTTTATTTGTTGATTTTTTCCTATATTCTGCGTCGTCAAACAATAGATTCTTAGCTCCATAGAGTTCATCTCTGCCGCTATCGTATAGCTGTACACTCATTCCGTCAACATTTGGAATGTACTCTGGGAAAACATCATAGATATATTTAATTAGACTTTTTATATTAAAAATATCTTTGAAACCAAAGATTAATCCGCTGATAAGCTCCAGTTGGCTAACTTTTTCTTTAAGAGACAATTCGATTTCTTTTTTGGCCGTGGTTTCTTTAGCAAGTTCAATTACGCTTGTTATATTTCCGGCAGAATCCTTTAAGGCAGATATTGTCAGATCGTAATATCTGGTTGTATCCTTGCTATCAATAACTTTTTCTCTGTGCAGAATATGCCCGTCCCAATTAGAAACAAACAGAGGGCAATCTTCACATGGCTTTTCTCTATTAAACAAACTATAACAGGGCTTTCCACTCTTAATGGAAAAATGCTCTTCACATATCTCATTCTGATAGGATATATTGAATTTTAGATCAACAATCCTTACGGATTCACCAATGCTCTTTATTATTGTTTCAGTCTTAGCTTTTTCAAGCTGCGCATAATTTGCGGCATCAAGTAATGCTTTTTCATTCTCTTTTCTGTCTGATATATCAGTCGCTACTCCGATTAAAGCCAGTATTTCTCCATTTTCATCTTTTACATTGGACGTAGTCAGACTTATTGGGAACTCAATTCCATTTTTCTTTCTATTTAGAAACTCCCCTCTGTAGCCTTCTTCTAAAGTTTTTACAGCTACCTTGTCAGAATAATCTGTTGGAACACTTGAGCCGTGAAGGATGCTTATGTTTTTGCCGACCAATTCACAACTTTCATAGCCATAAGTTTTACAAAACGCATCATTTACATATATTATTGTATTCTTTTCGTCTGTAATTGATACACATTCCTGAATGGACTTAATTGAATGTGCAAGGAGTTTATTTTCATTAGCAATTTTTATTTTCTCTGTAACATCAAGCGGAATGACAAGAAAAACCGATTTATTATCAAATAACATTTTATGGGAATATGTTTCGACTACCAATACTTTGTTATCATTTGCCAGATGCTTAACCAAATTTGGATCTGAGAAACTTTTGTGCGGATCACTTAACTCAGCAATATTTGCAGTCTTATCTTCGTCCAAGTAAAACTGTGAATAGTTCATTGTTAGTAATTCTTCTTTAGTATAACCATACTGGATTACGGCTGAAGAATTAATTTCTAAGATATCAAGACTTCTTGAATCAACCAGCATCATTGGAAATGGATTGTTGTCGAAAATCAAATGGAATTTTTTTTCATTCTGAAGCAATATATCATCAAAGGTTTTTTGAAGAGTAATATCCTGGGCACCGCCAATTATTTTATTAACGTCTCCTTCAGCATCAAATTCCGGTTCGATAAAAAATTTAAACCATCTTACCGAGCCATTGAAAGTTATCATTCTTAATTCATCAACAACAGACTTTTTGTTGATAGCTTTTGTGAAGCTTTCATACAATTTGGATAAATCTTCAGAATAAATAACATCCTGCCAGCCTTTTTCAAACAGCTCTTTCGATTTTGAATAACCCGTTTTAACGAAGAAGGCATCTGTTACCCACTCCAGACTACCTACTTCACCATTTACGACATTAATTGAAAATGCAAAATCAGCAATAATATTTGATATATTCTCAAATCTTTTTTTATTAGTCCTTAATTCGTCAAAAATTATTTTTTTACCGATTGCTCCTTCAATGATTTTTTCAATCGATTTTATAAAGATCAAATCTACCGGATTGGAGGTATCTCTTTTTATAGCCTGGTCAAATCCTATAAACCCGACGGGTCTATCTTTGAACTGTACTGCAGATACAATTATTGTATTTACACCAAACTTTTCTAATAATTTTGCAACTTCATCCTTATAAGAGGAATCCATTTGATTTTCCGAAAATAAAATTTGATTTTCCAGGAGGACATATTTTCCCAACATTTGATATTCACTGGCATCGATCATCGGTATAGATAACCCATTAGGAATATTTTCTTTATGATAAAAATATTTCCTTATATGAACCGGACTTCCCTCTTCCTTAAAGAATATATAGCCCCTGTCAAAACCAATAAAGTCCGTTAAATCTTTCAGTGTTGTATTTATTAAATCATCAATTTCTTCGATGTCCAGAACATTTGCAAATTTTTGAGCAACCTCGGAAATTAAAATTTCAAATTTCAATCTGGAATTCAGTTTCTGCTCTACGAGCTCCCTGTTCTCGATTTCATTCTTCAGTAATTTATTAACTGCCGTAAGCTCAGATGTCCGTATTTCGACTTTGTCTTCCAAATCATCTTTTATTAGCTGAAGTTCTTTTTCAAATTGAGCCCTCATTTCCATTTCTTTTTTGAGAGTTTCATTTTTTTGAAGAACATTTTCCTTTAACATATGAATATATCCTGAAAAACCACCAAACAGGGTGTATACTACCGAAGTTATGGCAAGCGTAGTGAAATGATTATATTGAACACTGTAATAAAGCAGCCAGCTTATAGCCGCACCTATTAGTGCATATCCTAATCCCTTTTTTATCCCGAGCTTAACGCCGGCAAAACTGATTATAAATATAGGAATTGACCCTACGGTTTGGGGAGTAATATTGTGTATTAATTTAAAACTGATGGCATAAATTAAAAAACATACAATTACAACGACATCACTTCGTTTTATTTTGAACAGATCAGGCAGCATTATTGAAGATAATTCTATTTTTATTGATTATTTGGTTTATCTGTCCCTGCAAATTACGGGTTGGATAAACTTTATGGTTTATTAATAATCGAACATTTTTTACTTATTTAAAGTTAGCGCCATCTAGTAAGATCGTAGCGTAAAGGCTACTCCTTTTATAAGTAATTCTTTAAAAAGTGCTTCATTATAATTTGATAGAAAAGTTTTAACAACAGGAGATTAACGGAATAGGAGTCTAATAAATTATAGGAATAGAAACGTACACGAAATATAACCGTTTTAGATAATATTGTCTACTGTGGTAGGGGGAACGGTTTACTGTCCAACAGGTTTTGTTCTATAAAATCACTCCCCAGATCCGTTAGCCAACTGGATATATTGGTCAACATCAAATTTTCTTCGGCACCCGGTTTCATTCATGTAACGGATCTTGCCAAGAACTGGTCTTTCCATCCACGCTCTGTCATGCACACCTCCGATTGACCAGGCAGTACCGGTATATCCGTTTGGATCACGCCCATCCAAGCTATATTTATCATTAAGGAAATTGGCAATTTTTAATGATTCTTCGGGATCCTTTCCCCACTCGAGAATCTTTTTAGCCCAGTACATCCTCATATAACCATGGATTTTACCTTTTTTCAATAATTCAGTCTGGGCAGCATTCCATAAAGCGCTATGAGTTTTAGCATTTTCAAATTCTTCCAAGGAATATAGATATTCCCTTTTATCAATTTTATGTTTATTAAGGGACTGAAGAGCCCAGTCAGGGAATCCTTCAATAGAATCATATTTTGTATTATAAAAACAGAAATTATCTGCTAACTCTTTTCTGACTATTAACTCTTCCAGAAAACCTGAGGCCATATCTTCAAGACCAAGTTTTTGGATATTTAAAGCTATCCTTTGAGCTGCAATCTGTCCATAATGAAGATAGGGAGATAAACCGGACTGTGCATCTTTAACAGGATCATTCCTAAACTCATTATATTTTTCAAGTTTATTCTCAAGAAAATCATTTAATCTTAACAAAGCTTCATCTTCACCGGCTAAGTAATCATTAACCGGCAGGATAGTCATGTCCAGTTTAAGACTATCAGCAACTGTGGACCAGTTAATATTTTCATTTTCAATAACTTTCGGCATTACTTCGGGTAAAGGAATTTCTTCCAGATATTGTGGTAAAAGTTTATCTACTTTTGGACGAAATGTATATGCCCCAATTTCCATTTTATTTGAAGCAGCCCAGCAAGGTATGATGTTGTGTGAATCGACTTCATAAACGGAAATATTTACAACCCTGACAACATCCCTTTGCCAAATTCTTTTAGTCTTTAACGGATCAAAATCAGAAACTAAGTCTGATATTTTATATTTATTTATAAACTCCGGTATTACTAAACGGGGAGCACCTGAAAGTAAAAAAAATGGAATATTCAATTCTTTCAATTGCTTTTCAACCTTCTCCAATCCCGAAAACATAAAACTGTAATGCCTTATTCCTGCCTGTATATAGAAAGGATTTAAACAAAACACTACCAGAAGCGGACTATTATTATCTTTTGCTAATTTTTGAGCAAATAAAAGACCCCAGTTGTCACAGACTCTCTGGTCACGGCTCATCCAATATAGCACCGATCCTTTTTTGGATTTGCTCTCTTTAACTTTTACTATTCTGTTGAAGTCCATATTTATTGATTTTTGGTTTAGAAACAATTCATTAACTGCCAAGAATTTAACATCCCTAATTGCAATAAAAACGTTACAATATAAGAATTTTTCTCCATTTAACAAATATCGGAAGTCTAACAGACCCCGGAATAATATTAGAATTTACTTGCAATCAGCAATCTTAAATTATTTTTAGTATTAAGTACACACAGGAAATTTTTTGAATGGCTTATTTCCCTTTTGCCTTATTTTACACTGTGTTATATTTGTATTTTGCTAATTATTTTAAAACAATGTACATAATAGGAATATCGGCATTTTACCATGACAGCGCTGCCTGCTTAGTTAAAGACGGCGAGATTATTGCTGCTGCACAAGAAGAACGCTTCACAAGGAAGAAGCATGACCATAACTTCCCGAAGAATGCTATTGAGTTTTGCTTGAAATTTGCGGGCATTTCTATAAATGAGGTAGAATACGTCGCTTTTTATGATAAGCCATTTCTTAAATTTGAAAGAATTTTAGAAACTTATCTTGCTTTTGCACCAAAAGGAATTTCTTCTTTTTTAAAGGCAATGCCTTTATGGATTAAAGAAAAACTTTGGATGAAAGAGTATATCAAGAATGAAACCGGTTTTGCAGGACAGATTTTATTTCCCGAACATCATTTTTCACATGCTGCTTCAGCTTTTTATCCATCCCCTTTTCAGAATGCTGCTATTATTACCATGGATGGCGTGGGAGAATGGACAACTTCATCTTACGGAATTGGAAACGGGAACAAAATTGAGTTGTTGGCGGATATCAAGTTTCCCCATTCACTCGGCTTACTCTATTCCGCAATTACATACTATACAGGTTTTAAAGTAAATTCAGGTGAATATAAAGTAATGGGCCTTGCCCCTTACGGCAACCCTATTTATAAAGATATTATACTAAAGGAACTGATTGACGTTAAGGATGACGGCTCCTTTAAAATGAACATGGAATATTTTAATTATTCCGCCGGACTTACCATGACCGGTAAAAAATTTGACAAACTATTCGACGGACCTCCCCGAAAGCCTGAGTCTGAATTAACGCAAAAAGAAATGGATTTAGCACGCTCTGTTCAGGAAGTGACTGAAGAAATAGTGCTAAAAATGGGTCATCACGTCTATAATGAGACCAAAATGGAGAACGTTGTTCTTGCCGGCGGCGTAGCTTTAAATTGTGTAGCTAATGGTGAACTTTTAAGAAAAGGGCCTTTTAAAAATGTCTGGATTCAGCCGGCTGCCGGGGATGCCGGCGGAGCATTAGGTGCCGCCCTTTCAGTCTGGTACGCTTATTTAGAAAATGAACGCAAGGCTGACGGCGTAAATGATTTTCAAAAAGGTTCTTATTTAGGCCCTGAATATACAGCCGATGAAATTGAACACTTCCTTACATCAAATAATATTGAACATTCATTTGTAAATGAAAAAGATATCCCCGGAGCAGTTGCCAAATTGATAGCTTCAGAAAAAGTTATCGGATGGTTCCAGGGGAGAATGGAATTTGGTCCCCGCGCTTTAGGTTCCCGCACAATTATTGGAGACGCCAGGTCTTCCGAAATGCAGGCAACTATGAATTTGAAAATTAAGTTTAGAGAAAGCTTTAGACCCTTTGCCCCATCAGTGCTGAGTGATAAAGTTTCAGATTATTTTGATATCGACTGCGCCTCTCCATATATGCTTTTAGTAGCAAATGTTAAAGAAGAACATAGAAGAAAGATGACTTCAGAGGAAGAAAAGCTATGGGGTATTAATAAATTAAATATTGTTCGCTCAAACATACCTGCTATTACTCATATAGATTACTCAGCGCGTATTCAGACAGTGCATAAAGAAACTAATCCTCTTTATTATAAGACTATTGAACAATTCCATAATGACAATAATTGTCCGGTTATTATTAACACCTCGTTTAATGTTAGAGGTGAACCTATTGTATGCAGTCCCCGGGACGCTTTTAAATGCTTCATGCGCACAAATATGGACTATCTTGTACTCGGAAATTTTATTCTGGACAAGACCAAGATGAAGCCGCTTGATAAAGATACAGATTGGGAAAAAGAATTTGAACTGGATTAACATATGATTTTACAAGAATTAAAGAACATAAAAGAAACAAAAAAAGATTTACGCAAATTTGGAATAACAATTGGCTCAGTTATATTAATAATTGCACTGCTTCTTTTGTACTTTGGTAAAGCGCATTATTATGTTTATGGCATAATTGCATTACTCTTTATACTCACGGGTTTGTTTATTCCGGCAGTTCTTAAGCCATTGAATAAAGTGTGGATGGGATTTTCCATTATACTTGGATTTTTCACCTCAAGAATTATCCTTACAATACTTTTTTATCTGATTATTACCCCTATAGCTCTTATTTTCAGGATTATTGGGAAAGACCCGCTAAACATAAATACTGACAAAAAAGTTAGCTCTTACTGGATTAAAAGGGAAAACACTTCAGTTGCTAAAATAGATTTTGAAAGACAATTTTAAACAAAGGATTCTTTATGTCTAAACTTTCAATAGTTTCGGAACTTTGGCAGTTCCTTAAAGTAAGAAAAAAATGGTGGCTGCTGCCAATAATTTTATTCTTGGTTCTTCTTGGAGGACTGATAATATTAACACAAGGCTCTGCATTGGCACCATTTATTTATGCCATATTCTAAAGTAATTATTCGTTATGAAAATAGAAATAAAAAAAGATAAAAAAAGGATTCCGCTTCCGCAAAAGCCTCCAAAGGTTGAGGAAAACAAGTCCGCTTATAACAGAAAAAAAGAGAAAGCGAAATTAAAAAAGATTGTGACGGATAAGGAATGAGTTCAGTTTCCGTAATAATCTCTTTTTATAATAATATACATTATCTTAAGATATTGCTTGCAGGCTTTGATGCCCAGTCATTTAAGGACTTTGAAGTTATCATCGCCGACGATGGCTCACGCAAAGAAGTAATTAAGCAGCTTGATGAAATAAAGAATGATTACTCTTTTCCCATAAAACATATATGGCACGAGGATAAGGGTTTCCGGAAAAACAAAATTTACAACAGAGCAATTATGGAAGCCGGCTCCGGCTACCTGATTTTTGTTGACGGAGACTGCGTTCCACACAAAGATTTTATAAAGGAACATTTCTTAAATAAAGAGAACAATTGCTGCCTGACAGGCCGCCGTGTCAACCTTTCAGGGAGAATTACAATAGGGCTTACTCCTGTAAAAGTAAAAGCCGGCTACTTAGACCGGAGTTTATTAAAACTTTTTATGGACAGTTTATTGAATGCAACCAGTTCTGCCGAAAAAGGTATTTACATAAAGAATAAATTTCTGCGAAAGCTATTCAACAAAAAGAAACGCGGACTGCTTGGCTGCAACATGTCCATACATAAAGAAGACGTACTTGCCATAAACGGTTTTGACGAGCGATATGAAGCTCCTTCAATTGGGGAAGATACAGACATACAATACAGGCTTGAATTGGCAGGCGTGAGGATAAAATCTTTGAATAACATAGCCATACAATACCATTTATACCACAAACTGCTCCCCCGCCCTCAGGAGAATTTGGATCTGTTTGAACAAGTTAAAAAAGAACGCCACTACTTTACCCCATACGGGATAAAGAAATAAATCATTAGTCCCATAAATGTAGGATAGGCATTCTTGCCTGTCCGTTTTTCTTATCAAGCACTTATAGCGCACAAATTGTAAAAAAAGCAGCGACCATTATTACTTCATTTTCTTCATAAATCTGTTTGCATAAGCATTGGACAGGCAAGAATGCCTATCCTACAAAGTTTATTGAGCAAATTATTTGTACACAGTACTCCGGTTTCGCAGGTTTGTAAACTATTACTAACCTATAATTCTTAAGTGTACCTTGTTCAATAGGACTAAAATTCTTCAACCCATATATTGTTTATTATATAATTGTATTCTCTTTTTGTTAACAGCCTCGTTTCGGTTGGTCAATTTTCTTTAGCCCGCTCCCCTCTTTTCCCCTTACGAAGGAGGATAAGCCCAACCGATTGGCTATTCACACAGTCTTTAGATCTATCTGTAAATTTTATTAATTCAATTTTTTCACAAATCACTTTGTGTAAATACTGAACAGGCAGGAATGCCTGTTCTACAAAGTTTATTTAAAACAAAAAAGCCCTTCGTGCGAAGGGCTTTTTAATTACATAATTATTGTTTCATTCCGTTTGGGACCTACGGAAATAATCTTTATCTTTATATTAGATTTTTCTGAAATGAAATTGAGATATTTCTTGCAGTTCTCAGGCAGTTCATCAAATGTTCTTGCCTTGGATATGTCTGATTTCCATCCCGGTAATACCTCATAAACAGGTTTAACTTTTGATAAGCGGTCAACATCCGTAGGGAATGATTTAAGCTGTTTGCCATCCAATTCATAAGCAACACAGACCTTAATTTCATCAAACTCGCTTAAGACATCAAGCTTAGTTATTGCAACTTCATCCAGGCCATTTATCATAGATGAATAATTGACTAAAGCTGCATCAAACCATCCGCAGCGTCTCGGCCTGCCCGTTGTAGCGCCAAACTCTGCACCAATTTTTCTAAGTTTTTCTCCGTCTTCATCAAGAAGCTCAGTAGGAAAAGGTCCGTACCCTACGCGGGTAGTATATGCCTTTACAATGCCGACTACATTTGTAATTTTGTTTGGAGGAATACCGCTTCCTGTACATGCTCCGCCGCTTGTAGGGCTGGAAGATGTTACAAACGGATATGTACCATGGTCAACATCCAACAAGGCACCCTGAGCACCTTCAAGCAGAATGGATTTGCCTTCGGAGATGGCATTATTTAAAAACTGCGGAACATCTTTAATATACTGGTCAATTTTTTTATCGAACTCAACATATTCTTTTACTATCTCAGAAGCGTCAAGTTCTTCTCTATCATAAACTTTTTTAAGGATAGTATTCTTTTCAATAATATTTTGTCTTATTTTTTGTTCAAGACCTTCCCTGTCTAAAAGATCTACTATCTTTATACCTTTACGGGCATATTTATCAATATAGCAAGGCCCTATGCCTCTGCCCGTAGTGCCGATCTTTACGTCACCGCTTTCACTAATGGAATCCAGCAGTTTATGATAAGGCATAATCAAGTGGGCATTATGGCTTATAAACAAACGGCCTTTTACACTAATATTATTTTTCTCTAAAAGTTCAATTTCTTCAAGCAGAGCATTTGGATCGACCACAACTCCGTTGCCGATAACGCAAATGACATCTTTACGCAAAATGCCGGAGGGTATAAGATGAAGAATATATTTTTTGTCACCGATTTCAACGGTATGGCCTGCGTTAGCACCTCCCTGGTATCTGGTTACAATTTCATAATTTTCACTTAATATATCAACAATTTTTCCTTTGCCTTCATCACCCCACTGACTGCCAACAAGAATAGTAACGCTCATTTAATTCCTTCTCTTATAATCTTAAAATAACATAATAAGTAACTAAATGTTTATTCCCTCATAAGAGGGAACAACATAAGCCATTAACACAAGGAAATGCAAATAAGATATCCTCTTATTTATGCTTTCTTAAAGCTCTCAACTGCTTCATCTGCAGTATCATAATTTTCAAAAATTGTAATCAACTTTGTAATTACCAATAAACTCTGAATTTTTTCAGTAACAGCAGCTAATTTTAAGCTTCCGTTAGCTTTTTTCATGGTAGTAAGACCACTTATCAACATACCTAAACCGGAACTGTTCATGAATTTAATTTCGGCAAGATCTACTACAACATTTAATTTATCTTCATCAATTAATTTATGAAGAAGTTCATTAAAATCCTTAGTATCATCTCCGCCCATTGCATTGCCTTTTAACTCAATTACAACAGCACCGTATTTCTCAATAGTTTTGATTTTCATTAAAAACTCCTTAATTTTTATAAAAGCAATTTAAATAGTAACACATTCTTATGCAAGTATTTATGTTACGATTAGTCATTTTAATTGCAGCAGGTACCCAATTTTTACCAGAATTTTGAGGCAAAGACACGGCTTTCGGTTGTAGTGTGCTAAAAAATCCGGCTCTGCTATCTTTTTTATGACCATCTGGTAAAAATCCTTTCCCTGGATAATATATTTAGGCATAAAAAAAGCAGGCATTTAATATCTGCCTGCTTTTCATCACTCAATAACTTTTATTTAAGTATCTGCATCTTCTTTGTCTCTGTAAACTTGCCAGTAGAAAGTTTATAGAAGTAAGTGCCTGAACTTAACTTTGAAGCATCTATGTTAATAGTATAGCTGCCTGCCTGCTGATACTCTTTGCTGTTTGTATATACTTCTTTGCCAAGTATATCAAATATTTGCAGTGTTACCAAGCCGGACTTAGGGATGCTAAACTTAATGTTTGTAGTAGGATTAAACGGATTAGGATAATTCTGCTCTAATGAGTAGCTCTTTATCCCATCGTTATTTATTTCAAGCGGCCCGTAAATTCTATAAGTGCCCTGAAAATCTATCTGTTTAATTCTATAATAAGATACTCCGGGCAGAGGTTCTTTATCAACGAATTTATAGTTTACAGGCTCCTGAACTGTTCCATTACCCTGAACAAAGCCTATTGAATTATAAACTATTCTTCCGCCGTTTTGGATACCGCGTTCAATCTCAAATCCTTTATTATTAAGCTCAGTTGCAGTGTTCCAGTTAAGAACAACAGCATTACTCTGCACTCCGCCAACAAAAGAAGTGAGTTCTACAGGTGTTACAACATAAACGTAAACACCGATATCATCAACATACCAACCGTCTTTAGTTTGGGAACCGTCAGATTTCAATTCAAATCTAAGCTTAAACTGATCTGATTTATAATTGTTGATATTTATATCTTCTTTTACCCAGGTGGACTGAGTACCATCATACAAAGGACCGGGGACCTGATGTGTTCCGCCGGGGTGTGTATAATGGCCTGCTAACTCAACCCATGATGTTCCATTATTTGAAGAGGCTTTAACCTGTGCATAATCCCATCCGCTTTCGATTTCCCATTTTGTCCAGAAAGTTAAATGCGGATTAGCTAAACTGCCAAGAGCAAGAGGATTAGTTGACGTCATTATAACATCGCAATTATTTGTATAAGTTCCGTTCTTACTGTCAGTGTAAGAAGTTGGAGAGCTATGGTATGAAAGTGTGGTTGCCTCCCAGCTTGTAGCAGGCGTACCCGAAACTGTAAAATATGTTGCTACGTTATTTGTTGTATCATTAAATGCAAATGCCGGTACTCCCAAAACCAGAGAAATGGTATCTGCCGACATAATGACAGCACCGCTCTTTACAGTCAGGAGCATCTTTATTTCACTTTCCACAGAAGCACCTGCAGAAATACTGAATGACAACGGAGAAGTAAGGGTATAGCTGCTTCTGGCATTAATATTGCCGGCAGTACCTGTTCCATTTACGACAGTAGCATTTGTTGATAATGAAGTTAATACAACGGATATATTAGAAGCTGTACTTAATCCTTTGTTTTTTAATACCGGGTGTAAGGTAACCGTCTGTCCGGGGTTATAATATTGCTGATCAAATCCGGCATTAAATAATTTCACAAAGTCAGCCGCAGCCCATACCATATATAAATTGGGGACGACATTTATTTGAACATCAGGGAAAATTTCAGACTGAGGAGGCCAAAATTCTGATCCGACTTCCGGAGTCATTGCAATAATTTTACCATGGTTTGCAACGGTGTCGCCATCATAATAATAATCATCAGAACCGCCCCTGGTAGAATAGCCTACGCATTGCAAATCCGTACCATATACGTAACTATTAATAGCAGAAATATCTACGGCATATTCTCTAAATAATAAAGAGTCGGGTGTTTCTGTGTTTAAAGCTCCGTACGGATAAATTAAATCGTTTCCATAAGTATGGTAATTCAAGGTGGTTTTAATATGATGCGCTGCTAAAAAATTCTTTATGGCCTGTGTTTCAGTCTCGGAAAATGGAGCAGTACCTCTGTAAGTATCATCATCCGTAGTAGTTCCTGATCCGCCATTGGATGAATTCCAGTAAGCATAAGGACCGTAATTTCTGTTTAAGTCCACACCATAAGTACCGTCACCGTTATTTCTTCTGTTTTTTCTCCACATACCGCCGCCGGTAGGATTTGTAGAGATATTATATGTATAACCGTCAATATTTACAATCGGGATAAAGTAGATAGAACGCGTATCAACTAAGTATTTAACAGATGGATTTGTTGCATAATTCTGAAGCAGATACCACATAAAATAAATATTGCACGCCATTCCTGTAGCTTCACGGGCATGATGCATGCCGGTAAACAGTACTTCCGGTTTGCTGTCAGTTCCATCAGGATTGTTAGAAATTTTGGCCATGTAAATTGTTCGGCCCTCTCCTGTTGTTCCCACGCTTTGTTTAACAGAAATTAAATTCGGATAAAGTAAACGCATGGAATCAAGCTGGGCAATCATTTCTGTGGGAGTATAAAACCCGCCGCAGCTTCCATATCCAAATCCGGTTACACCGAATTTATCAGCAGATTCCTTTAGAGCTCTGTCTTTGTCCTGTTTAGTTAAAACAGGCAGAGAATTATAATACTGGTTCCAGTCATCAATAAGAACTTTATAATTAAAGCCGCTTGACTGTAATTTGCTAAACTCATTTTCATTTACAAAGGTTATAAAGGAATTTTCTTTTGTAAATTTGCTTTCACTTACGTCTATCCCCTTTTTATATAACAGGGAAGCATCAGACAATTTGCTTACATAGATTTCTACCTTTTTGTAGTTCTGCGAAAAGGTTGTTGATGCAAGCGCTAATAGTACAAATAAAGCCAGGAACATTTTTTTCATAAACATATCCTTTTGTTTTAATATTTGACCTGAAATATATGAATTTTTTCTTTCTAAAATAAATTATTTTTATATTATAACATAATAAATAAGCGTACCACAACAATAGATTATAACGGTATCCTATTTGCGGTATTCTCTTAAAAATTGTTAGAAAGCCTCACAACAAAAATCAGCGGCTTAATCAGCCTCTCCCCGTAAACTTTGATATTCGCAAACCGTTTCAGTCCGGACGCAGCCGGCATCGGCAAAATAATTTTACTTTCAACTTTATATATGTCTGCCCGACGGCGGAGAGCCGCAGCAGGAGATTTATAACTTAAGAGCCATTCTTAACTGCCGTTGCAGGTCCAGCGCATCACTATAATTTGGCATAATTTCCAGGCTTCTGTTTACAAGTTCATAAGCCCTTTGGTTATTCTTTTTGGCCACATAAACACCCGCCAGATTATAATAAACCTGCGCATCAGACTGATTGTACTCCAGACTTTTATTCAGGTAAGACAATGCCACATCAATATTATTTCTTGACAGGTTAATAATTCCGAGCCATTTTGTACAATAATCGTCAGGTCTTTTATTGAATTCTTTATTCAGTATAACCAATGCTTCATCATATAACTGCCGGCTAAGGAGTTCATCAATAGTCGATCTATAAAACTCACCTACAATAGGATACTGGGCGATAAGAGTCCCCATTTCTTTTATGAACCCATTAATGTCATTGCGGCTTAATTTAACATATGCAACATACCGGTGTGCTTTATCCCAGTTTGCCACCCCAGTAAGGACGCCATAGGCTGCTGAGTCCACATAATCTTTTGGTTTAAGCAGTTCTGACATAGGAAGAGCATTCTTTTTTTCAATGTACGGCCAATCATTTTTAAGGAGAGCTATTCTGTAGTTGGCAATAATAGTATCAAGGGATGTCATTATAAAATTTGCGCGTGCAAGACTATCCTGAACCGCCAAAGATGCAACTACAGGCATAGATTTGGGCAGTAAGTTTAGTTCGGCAATTTTATCATAAAGGAGATCACCCATCATAAAATATCCATTGATAGTAGGATGCAGGTGATCTGTCATTAGATTATTACCTACAATTCCATTTGGACTTTTCTGTTCAAACTCTTTTTCAAAATCTGCAACTTTGCAGTTAAATTCGGATGAAAGCTGAAATATAATTTTATTTATATCCCCTGGAGCTCTAAATCTCAATTCATCAAGATCTCTCGCCTGCCTGAATAAAGACTTTGCTTTCTCGAAATTGCCCTTCCTATATTCTTCCTGTGCACTGTAATATACGTCTGAAGCGGCAGGTAAATTTCCCTGTTTGGCAGAGACAAACGGTTTTTGATCTTTGAGGTTACTAACAAGAGTACCCAATATTACAGGCACATTTTTATCTTTTGCCATTTGAAGGATATCGCGCATATTTCCTTCAAACTGTTTTAAGCCTGCTTTATATACGTCTGAGTTATAAGCTATATACTGGTCCTTTGCTATTCTGGACATCAAAGTCCCCTCAACCTTCTCACCGCTTGAAGGAATAACTTTTCCCTTAACTGACCGGATAACGTCTCTCAATAATTCAAAAGTCTTGAATTTATTAAGATATAGAGCAAGGTTTATAAAGAAACGAGAGTTGCCTAAGGTTTCAACAGATCCTACGCCCAGCGCCCCGTAATACTCATTATGTCCCGTATAAATAACAACCAAATCAGGTTTTTGTTCTAATACACCGGGCATCAAATCTCTCAGGGTATAAGTATTAATGGCGGTAATTCCCAGGTTGACTATCTCTATTGTATAATCCGGATATGTCCGTTCCAGTCTTTGCTGTAAATATCTTGAAAAGGCACCATTAGGCATATAAGGATACCCCCCCGCACTACTTTCACCAAGTACAAAAACTCTGAATGCCTTTGCCGGTTTATTTATCAGGAATATATCCTGAATAGAATACGGATAACTCCCCGTATTATAGAAATATCTCATCGTTACATTTGGGTTAAGAATCCGGTATGGCTTCATTTCAGCCCACTGACTGTTATCAACTCCATAATTAAACAGACGCAGACCCAACTCCAACAATACAAAAAACAGAATGGGGATAAGAACAAGTATTACATAAAAATATTTTTTATTTATCTGAAGTGCGGATTCATTCTTCGGCTGCACTCCATTTTTTAATTCGTTATTTTCCGGTTTATTTTTCTTATTGTTTTGTTTTTTAGCAGACATATTTCTTATTATTATTTAATTAATTTTCGTCATAATTAAGAATCGGCTTAAGCCATCTTTCAGTTTCCTGCAGGCTAAGGCCTTTCCTCTTATGATAATCCGTAACCTGATCTTTTTCAATTTTACCGACATTAAAATACTTTGAGGCGGGATTTGCAAAATATATTCCGCATACTGAAGATGCAGGGTACATTGCAAGATTTTCCGTTAATTTTATTCCGCAATTTTTTTCTACATCAAGTAATTCAAAAATGGAAATCTTTTCTGTATGATCCGGCTGTGCCGGATATCCCGGTGCCGGTCTTATACCTTCATATTTCTCTTTAAGCAGGTCTTCACCGGATAGCGCCTCTTCCTTAGCATAGCCCCAGTATTTTTTCCTGACTTCTTTATGCATATACTCGGCAAACGCCTCAACAAGCCTGTCCGCCAGTCCTTTTATAAGTATAACACTGTATTCATCATTTTGTGACTGATATTCTGCAATAAGGCTTTCAATTCCAAGCCCTGTTGTAACAGCAAACATACCTATGTAATCTTTTACGCCACTCTCCTTTGGTGCAATAAAATCAGCAAGTGCCATATTTGGGACATTTGCAGCTTTAAGTGCTTGAGACCTAAGCGTATGCAAAACTGTTAACACACCTTTTCTGCCTGAATCCGCATATACTTCAATATCATCATCTTCTATTGTATTTGCAGGGAATAAGCCGAAGACACCGTTAGCAGTTAATCTTTTATCCTCTATTATAATATCTAACAGTTTATTTGCGTCATCAAAAAGCTTTTTAGCTTCTTCTGCAAATTGCTCATCTTCCAATACATCGGGGTATCTGCCTTTAAGCTCCCATGCTAAAAAGAATGGGGTCCAGTCTATATATTCCCTCAGTTCAGCAAGAGGAAAATCTTTTATTACTGTCACTCCCGGATTCTCAGGAACAGTTACGGAGTATTTACTCCAGTCAATTTTTACTTTATTTTTTCGCGCTTCCGCTATTGAGATAAAGGATTTTTTTGAGCTTCTGCTTAAATACTCATTTTTTAAATTTTCATATTCCCTTTTAACAGAACGAATAAAAACATCACGGGTTCCTGGATTTAATATTTTAGAAGCCGCCGGTACGCTCTTACTTGCATCAAGAACATGTAAAACGCAGCCGCTGTAATTTGGCGCTATCTTTACCGCCGTATGGGTGCGTGAAGTTGTGGCACCTCCAATTAACAAGGGAATCTTGAGCCCTCTTCTTTCTAATTCTTTGGCAACATGAACCATTTCATCCAGTGAAGGAGTAATAAGTCCGCTTAGCCCTATGATGTCAGCTTTTATATCAATAGCAGTCTGAATTATTTTATCAGCAGGCACCATTACTCCAAGGTCAACAACATTATAGTTGTTGCATCCCAAAACTACTCCGACAATATTTTTGCCTATATCATGCACATCCCCTTTAACAGTAGCCATAAGGATAGTACCGGAATGACTCTGCTCTCCGGCTTTCTTTCCGGCTTCAATATAAGGTGTTAATATTGCAACAGCCTTTTTCATTACCCTTGCACTCTTAACTACCTGAGGCAAAAACATTTTACCGGCACCGAACAAATCTCCTACAACAGTCATTCCCGCCATCAGGGGACCTTCAATAATCAGCAGCGGTTCTTTAATTTTTTCAAGAGCTTCTTCAACATCAGTATCAATAAATTCTACAATACCTTTTACTAACGCATGCTTTAATCTTTCTTCAACCGGCCATCCTCTCCATTCCTGCACCTTTGCTGCTTCTTTTGGATCATCTTTAAGTCCGGCGGCAATATTTGTCAATCGCTCTCCGGCATCCGGTCTTCTGTTTAACAGCACATCTTCAACCGGGACAAGCAATTCCTTTGGAATCTCTTCATAGACTTCCAACTGGCCTGCATTAACAATACCCATATCCATACCTGCTTTAACTGCATGATATAGAAATGCCGAGTGAATTGCCTCCCTTACTTTATTGTTCCCCCTGAATGAGAAAGAAACATTACTTACCCCGCCGCTAACCTTTGCCAGCGGCAAATTCTTTTTAATCCACCTTACAGCTTCAATATATTCAACCGCATAATTGTTATGTTCTTCAATACCGGTGCCTACAGTTAGAATATTTGGATCCAATATAATATCCTGAGGGGCAAGACCTACCTGCTTAGTTAATATATCGTAAGCCCGTTTGCATATTTGAATTCGTCTTTCAAGAGAAACCGCCTGCCCTTCTTCATCAAAAGCCATAACAACAGTGGCAGCGCCATATTGTTTAATTTTTTTGGCACGATTAATAAAGATCTCTTCACCTTCTTTTAAGCTGATAGAATTTACTATTCCTTTACCCTGAAGGCACTTTAGCCCGGCTTCTATCACCTCCCATTTTGAAGAATCAAGCATAACAGGCACTTTAGCAATCTCAGGCTCTGAGGCAATTAAATTAAGGAACTTAACCATTGCAGCTTCTGAATCAAGAAGACCTTCGTCCATATTTATATCAATAACCTGGGCCCCGGCTTCAACCTGCTGGCGGGCAACCGAAAGAGCTTCTTCATAATTTCCGGCAAGTATAAGTCTTTCAAATTTTTTAGAGCCTGTAATGTTGGTTCTTTCACCTATATTAATAAAGTTCGAATCTTCCCTGATAATTAAGGGCTCCAGTCCGCTTAACCTTAAATATGGTTCAACAGTTGGAATCTTTCTCGGCTCATGCCCTGCTACAATATTAGCAATTGCATTTATATGGACCGGGGTAGTGCCGCAGCATCCGCCCACTATATTTACAAATCCTGCATCAGCATATTCTTTTAATACTTCTGCCATAGCTTCCGGAGTTTCATCATATCCCCCAAGCTCATTAGGCAGTCCGGCATTTGGATATACACTTATATAACAGGAGGATATATTAGAAAGCTCCTCTAAAAAAGGTCTCATCTGTTTAGCGCCTAAAGCGCAGTTGAGCCCAACGCTCAACAGATTTTTTGTGTGAGAGATTGAAATCCAAAACGCTTCGGTGGTCTGGCCAGAAAGGGTACGGCCGCTAAGGTCAACAATAGTCCCTGAAATCATTACGGGAATATTAATGTTGTTATCATCGCAATAATCTTGTATTGCAAATATTGCTGCCTTACAGTTTAGTGTGTCAAAAATGGTTTCTACAAGAAGTACGTCTGCACCGCCTTCAATCAAGCCTTTAACACTTTCCCTGTAAGAAAGCACAAGTTCATCAAATGTAATGGCTCTAAATCCCGGATCATTTACATCGGGTGATAAAGTTAAAGTCTTACTGGTAGGCCCTACGGCACCGGCCACAAATCTGGGCTTATCAGGATTTATAAGTGTATATTCATCAGCAGCTTCGCGAGCTATTTTAGCTGCGTTATAATTTATTTCATAAACATAAGCCTGAGTGTTATAATCCGACTGAGATATTGAGGTACCGTTAAACGTATCGGTCTCAATAATATCGGCGCCTGCTTCAAGATATTTACCGTGAATTTCTTTAATAATTTCGGGCTTGGTCAACACTAAGATGTCGTTATTTCCTTTTAAGTCAGAGGTGTGATGTTTGAACTTATTTCCTCTATAATCTTCTTCGGTCAATTTATAACGCTGAATCATGGTTCCCATGGCACCGTCAAGCACAAGGATTCGTTTGCTTAATATTTCTCTTATCAATTCATAATTTTTATTCATAATTACCGGCCAAATTTGTTTTTCTAACTCAAATATATAAACAATAAAGATATATAAATCAATAATAAAGAGCAAACTCTGAGGATTTTCAGGTCTGTTTACTAAGAAGTGTACTTTTCCGGAAGGTGCAATAGCGATAGTTAAACGTATTAAAGTATAAAGTAAAAAGTCAGCCATAACAGAGGGAGCAGTGAAGAAATTCATCTCCACTGCTCCACATTATCAATTATGCCTTGTCAATTATCTTTCTACCCGGCTTGGCCTGCCAGTTTCAAAGTTTGGAGAGTTATAAATAAATCTGAAGTTTCTGGATACAACAGGCATCCACTCTTTGGTACCTGCTGCCCTGCCTTCCCATTTTATACTGGAAAGTGCTTCGTGCGTTAAAATGTATCTATCTTCACCATTCATTTGTAACCGGGCAATTATATTAACTCCGGCAGCGCCTTTGTTATTAAAGTTTTCTGCTTCAACTCTTATTTCATTATCGCCCGGCTTAAAATATTTGGCCGCATCAATCATTTTGACCATTTTATTTGTAACCGTTTCAGAAAGAGAATGCCTTGCCTGAACTTTATCAACATAAACACCATTTATATACAGCTTAACATAGCTGTCCCCAATTAACTGAAGCAGAGCGTTTGCAGGGGCTTTTGCCAAATTAATTGTAGTTCTGAATTCAGCTTTCGGAGCCAGGCTGTCTCCCTGTTTTACATATATGAACTGACTTTCAATAGCAGGCGAATAATCAATCAGCTTATTAGTATTTATCAACTCTTTTATTTCAGTAAAGTAAGCGGTCATCCTGTCAAATTTCTTTTCAATCAGTATTAAATTATCAGGCTTATAGTATTTCAGCCATATCCCTTTATATTCCTTTTTAAGGGAACTGAGCATTTGTAAGTTTTTATCAATTAGTTCAAGTGCCTGATTATTTAGCTCGTTAGTCTTGTTCTTTCTTATCTGCTGCAAAACCAGTTGCGTGGTCATCTTTAATTTTATCCACTCATCAAAATGTGCGGTCATCTCAAGTATGTCTAAGTGGTCCTGATTCTTTTTTACTACCGGTCTTAATTCCTTAATATCTTTTATTATTGTAGGAAGAGTGTTTTCAATCCATGCAATTTTAGCTGCCGGGTTTGTCTTTGGCTCCCAGTCGGGATTATCTCTAAACGGCAAAAGCGGGTGGCGCCATATCTCATGCCACATAGACTGATTATAAGGGGTGTTAAAACTTTCATAAATTTTGGCAGCTCTGTCATCCTCAATGCCAAAAAAATCATTAAAATATTTTTTACTAAAATCGCTAATGTTGCCGGCTTTATAGTTCCAGGCACACTGGGCGGACCAGCTATAACCATAAAGAATTAATTCTTTTATGGTTTCTGCACCATGATCACCCCAGTTAGAGTTAATCATTCCGGCAGTCCCATTTTTTAAGCCTGATTCAGTAAAATACTGAATGTTAGGGATTGCATTAACATTAGTAGGGAATAAAGTTAAGAAATTCCATACAGCAGGAGACACATAATAAGTGAAGCCTGCATTTTTAAATACTTCTGTTGAAGGGTAATATTTTGCTGCACCATAATGCCAGTCAACTATAATAATATCTTTAGGTATCTGGGAAAGGATATTTGGATTATTGAGAATTATATCCCCATACATCATTACTTTTTTACCATATTTCTTACATATGTCATAAACTTTTTTGTAATGATTGGCGTGGATTGTAGCAATATCGGAATTAAGAAGCATTTTTTTACTGTTACCTAATCCTACATCATAGCTTTCATCTGCTCCCATGTTAAAATACTCTGAAGGGAATAGTTCAAATACTTCCTTAAGCATTGACTCTAAGAACGGGTATATGGAATCATTTGAAACATCCAGTGAAGCTGCACCGGGGAATGGCGCATATTTTACAAATTCCTCCTGGTTTAATATATTTTCATAATGGCCCAATGTTTGAAATACCGGAATGATATCCACATAATATTTACCGGCAAATTTAACCAGCTCCCTTATCTCGTCTTTTGTTAAAGCACCTCTGTTTGCTCCAATAGTCGGGAAAGCATCAAACTTAATCATATCTTCCAGATAAGGCATATAGGTGTTCATTTTATAACGGGCAATATGTTCTATTATCCTTTTGAAGTTTGCCAAAGTTGAAACCTGACCGCGGCTTATATCATCTGAAACTCCCCTTACAATCAGATCAGGCCAGTCCACAATTTCAGCACAGGGTATCTCATTATTTTTTCCGTTATCAATAAGCTGCACTAAACTCATTGCTCCATAAAAAACGCCCTTTGGAGCAAGTGCTTTAATTATAATTCCATTTGTAGTTATGCTCAGCTTATAAGCTTCGTTTGTAAAATTTTTAGCCGGCATGGTTTTTTCGACATAAGTCTCAAGTACGATATCGCCATTATCTTTTACTATAGGAGCATTTATATTAAGACTTATTTTAAGCGCTTTTTGAATTTTCTCGGCAGAGAAACGAAGTTCTTCACTCTTAATGCCGATTTTAATTTCTTTTTTAAACTTATAACTTCCGCTTGTTAGTTTAACCTCTTGCGGCACCGGAATTATTGGCAGCTCCATTGTTTGACCTATTATAAAGTTTGACACTAAAATTACGAAGAAAAGTATAAAACATTTCATATCAATATTACCTAAAAATTGTACATCAATCAGGTTTAAAATAGATAAATAATAAACTAAAAAGAAGTAAAAATGATCTGGCAAATTACATCATCTCTCCAAAATTCGTTTTATTATCCCGTCATAAATAATTACTGTGGGGCAGAACGATGCCTTGCTGTAGAACAAAATCAATTTCAGGGAACTAAGTTATTTTAGAAAGGAAAAGAAGAACTTCGATCCACTGAAAAGACTTTTAGAGAAGTTTTACAAAAAATAATAATATTGAACAACCATTGAAAGGATTTTTGCATGAAAAAAACACTATTTTCAATTTTAATGACACTTTCATTTTTCTCTTTAGTACTTATACAGTTTAGCTGTATGCAATCCAAAGATGAAAAGAAGGCAATGACACAGAAAGAGTTAGTAGTTAGAGGGAAATATTTAGTAACAGCGGGGGGATGTAATGACTGCCATACACCTAAAATGATGACTAACCAGGGACCGGTTCCCGATACCACAAAACTACTGGCAGGTTATATGTCCAATTTTCCATTAGCTGATATAGATACCACTGTTACAAACTCTAAATGGGTATTTGCAAACATGGAGTCTACTGTCTGGGTAGGTCCGTGGGGTGTTTCATTTTCTGCTAATTTAACACCTGATGGAGCTACAGGTCTTGGGAATTGGACAGAAGAAATTTTTATTAAAGCGATGAAAACCGGAAAGCATATGGGGATGGGTCGGCCTATTCTGCCTCCGATGCCGTGGCCCGGTATAGCCAATCTTACCGATGAAGATTTTAAGGCTGTTTTTACTTATCTTAAATCAATTAATCCGATTAAGAATCAGGTGCCGGAGCCTATACCGCCGAATATGATAGCGCAGGCAATAAATATGAAAAAATAATTCTAAGGCTTATGGATGTTTTATAATCCCTCCCGTTAGAGGCCGTGTGAGAATAGGAACAAATAATGACATGTTCCGGGCATGTTTTAATAATTGCACATAACGTAGTTTATATAAGTAATTATCCCCCTTACGAAGGGGGATAAACTCAACCGCTTGGATATTCACACAGCCTCTTTAACAGGATTGGACCGAGTGAAATTTTGTTTACACCACTATCGAATTATGACAAAATCATATTTTTTTTGATGCTGCATTAACAAGTTTTCAGCAATGCACTGTTTTAATTTCAGTAATTAGTAATTAGTTAGACCGATCTGCTAATTTAATATTTAAGTTAACTGTTAGTTCATAAATTTTAATTAATGTGCCTCTGCTTTTCAACTGCTTACTACCTGCCCGACTAGACGAACTTAGTGTTAATTATTAATTGTTCATTGTTCATTGAGCAAAGCGCAAATTCTATAATAGTGCGATTATGAGTTCAGCAAGGCAAAGATGTTAATGTGGATATTAGCCGTTTCAATTCTATAATAGTGCGATTATGAGAAAATCAACGTCGGATTTTTTAAGGTTCTTATCAGCGTTTCAATTCTATAATAGTGCGATTATGAGCAATTTATCTATACGAGTATGCTTACCGCTCAATAGTTTCAATTCTATAATAGTGCGATTATGAGAGTATCAGGGCAAGAATCCTCAAAACCTGTTCAAATGTTTCAATTCTATAATAGTGCGATTATGAGTCCGTGCCACGCCTTGAGAGTGATCCGGCTTATGGGTTTCAATTCTATAATAGTGCGATTATGAGTGGTGCTTGCTTCTACAGCAATATTATCCGGCAAGCGTTTCAATTCTATAATAGTGCGATTATGAGTAAACAATACTTTGTATATTCTGCCATTCTTTTACTCGTTTCAATTCTATAATAGTGCGATTATGAGTAAACAATACGCTATATATTCTGCCATTCTTCTATTCGTTTCAATTCTATAATAGTGCGATTATGAGCCAATAGCTTTATAGTTCCCTATGCAAAAAACAACGTTTCAATTCTATAATAGTGCGATTATGAGAAGAGCGTTGGGCAATACTATGCAGTTCTTTTATAAGTTTCAATTCTATAATAGTGCGATTATGAGCATAATATTGCATGGTTGATTCTAATTCTTCATCATAGTTTCAATTCTATAATAGTGCGATTATGAGTCTGGCTTAACCATATAATCGATGTACTTGTACTTGTTTCAATTCTATAATAGTGCGATTATGAGCAACTCTTTAGCGCCTAATACAACATCGTCAGGGTTGTTTCAATTCTATAATAGTGCGATTATGAGTACAGTTGCAAGGAATCAGGACAAAATAAATAAAGTTTCAATTCTATAATAGTGCGATTATGAGGGGTTATTGTGTCGCCTCCCGCAATTAGTATTGTGTGTTTCAATTCTATAATAGTGCGATTATGAGAATTGCAAACGTTGATAGAATTATTCTGCCGGAAAAGTTTCAATTCTATAATAGTGCGATTATGAGCGGCTTGCTATTTTTAATCATAGCACCAATGAACACCGTTTCAATTCTATAATAGTGCGATTATGAGGGGCTTGATCCCCTGCTTAGGCATAAGCCAGCAAAGTTTCAATTCTATAATAGTGCGATTATGAGAAAGAACAGGGGCTAACCGCCAAGGATTACTACGGAGTTTCAATTCTATAATAGTGCGATTATGAGCGAGATAGCACTTTAACGATTATCTACTCTATTATGTTTCAATTCTATAATAGTGCGATTATGAGAATACAATGTATAGCTAACAATAATCCCATATTGAGGTTTCAATTCTATAATAGTGCGATTATGAGTAAAATCAACAAGTTTTTAAGGAGATACAAAAAAGTTTCAATTCTATAATAGTGCGATTATGAGGTCCTGTTTCTCAATATTCTCTTCAAGATACTGAAGTTTCAATTCTATAATAGTGCGATTATGAGGCGGAAATGATAATTAAAGACGATACACCGTATAACGGTTTCAATTCTATAATAGTGCGATTATGAGAGGGCAAGATATACCGCATAGGCACGCTATACCAGCGTTTCAATTCTATAATAGTGCGATTATGAGTCGGACACCAATACAAAGGATTTTATGTTCAAATGTTTCAATTCTATAATAGTGCGATTATGAGTCAGACCACAAATAAGGAGAAAGGCTGAATAAAATAGTTTCAATTCTATAATAGTGCGATTATGAGTTACACTTATATTGTTTTGCGTCAATTGAGTTATCCGTTTCAATTCTATAATAGTGCGATTATGAGTCGTTCAAAAATATGCTTTTTTAGCTCATTTTGCAAGTTTATTTCGATTTTTTTATGGTTTTTTGTCGTCGATGTACAATCCGGAAGAAAACCCGAGGGGCCGACGACTTTTCTAAATTATTGTATCTAATGTATTCTTATCCACGCCAATAACTGCCCTTTTTAAGTAATTTTGCGAATCGAACACATAATATATAATACTGTCCTTCTCTTCATCAATCAGATTTTTAACAGCAGATTTTATTATTGCAAATCTACTTTCAGAAACTTCTCCTTCAAATACTGAATTTTGTACCCAAATAAGATGCTGCCGTAAAAACTTTAGTACTTTTGCGCTTCTTTTGGGCTTCACGATGTCATAAACAAGAATTATGTACATTTTACCACCAAATCTTGAATGGTTGATATTCTTTTTCTCCCAATAGGTGCTTTATTATTTTATAGCACTCCAATCTTATTAACCGGCGATAACTAATAGATTTTTTTAAATGCCGGTGTTTAATTGTTGTCTTAACTTTATCATCAAATTCCTTCACAAACAATTTTCTGCCGGTTTCATCTAGATAGCACGAATTCAGTTCTTTGCTAAAATGCTTTTCGTTTATTATTTTTTTGTTTAACAGTGTAAAAATCACCCTGTCTGCCAGCAAGGGCTTAAATATTTCAGCAATATCCAGCGATAAAGAGAAACGCCTTTCTCCCGGCTCATGCAAATAACTGATTACCGGATTTAGCTGTGTCTTGTATATCTCAGAAAGAACAAGAGTATATACCATTGCATTCCCAAAAGAAATTAATGCATTTATAGGATTAGTCGGCGGATGCTTCTCACGCTTTTCGAAGTTTATTTGTTCATTTATAATCAAATTCCAAGCTTTGTAGTACAGCCCCTTTATATTACCTTCTGTCCCCATAAGCTCCTGGACAGTCCCAGCCTGCTCAATTCCTTCCATATAAAGTTTAATCTGATCGATAAAATACTCAGCATCTCTGTCCCGGGTATTATAGTATTGCAGATTTTTGAGTGTATTTTCAGCGGCCCCCTGAACAAATTTTCTTGCCAATTGAAGCCTTAATTCAGAATTAGTATAATGTTCAACCTGATTAACTAAAAGATTACCTGAAATAAACGGTTCCCTCGGATAAAATGAACCGGAGTAATAGCCATAATAATTAAACAAATGAAGTATTATTTGTTTTTGCGATATGAAGTTTAAAAACTTTGTATTAAACCTCAATTCTCCAAAGCAAAACAGGGACTCAATGTCTTCCACGGGTATAGGCTTGCGGGGTAATTTATGCGGTTCTTCCGGTATCGCTTCATCAACGGGGGCATCCGGATCTATTACTTCAATTATATCCTCCTCTTCCAAAGGGTACTCCTCCGGCTCCTGAGCCACACCAGGCTCAAAATATAGGGTGTTTTGGCGGCGTATTAGCTTACCGCTTTGAAAGATGTAATAGTTTTTCTTCATCTTTTTCCCAACTTTTTAGCTTTATATCTTACAACTTTATAACCTTCTCACTTTATAACTCAGTGGTTTGCAGAGAAGACATTCAGTGCACAAAGTTTCAAAAATTCTCACTTGCACCTTGTTTCTCCTATACCTTATTATCTGCTTTCTCCATTAGATATAGCATAAGTCAAAATAAGAGCATTTCCTGCAGAATTTTTTCTTAACCGGCTCCGGCAAAGTTTTACATTTTATGATTTGCTCAATGTCCTTTTCCGCTTGCATGAGTATTTGTCTATCTTCTTCAGTCAGTTCCACCGTTAAAGTCTTTTTCAATTTTGGATAATTAAGAATGCCCTTCACTTCCTTATTACCTGTCTTATTCAGGACGAAAAGATAAAACTTTAACTGCCATACATTTATATATTCTAATTTATCCGATTTTTTAATTTCGTGCACCACATTTCTTTTTTTATCGAAATAGTCCAAGACAATATATTCTGTATCTGTGGCGATAGTAATTTCGTGCTTATTTTTTTTGTAAGTATCCTCCGAAATGAATTTTCCATAAGATACCAGATCGGAATTATGCTCCATATTCATGGAATTTGCAAAAAGCCAAAGCTTTCTTTTACACAAAAAATAGTAATTTATTAAACTACCGGTTATTACCATGGCTTAAAAACTAATTATTATTTTCATAATCATACGAAGAAAGCATTTCTTTTATTTTTGCCTCCGCAGAATATAAAGCATCAATAGTTCCATTAGCATCATTAATATACCCGTTGCAAGTTAAAGCTACGTATAAATCAGCATCAGGCATTTTTGTTAGTACCGGAATTGCTTTTCTTTTATCATCTTCAGAAAGTTCGGCTCGTATTGACGATGCAATTGAATTAGCATTATAACTGACTGCCAAGGCTAGTGTTTCCATTAGACTAAATGTTCTGGCCTGATTACTTGTTATTCGCCAGTTAATTAATCCACGAGCAATAGCATCAATTATTTTATCTCTTTTATCTTTGGACAAGGTCAGGCAACTACCAAACACATTTTTATTTTCAATCCAGCCCTCGCTCTTTAACATTTCTATCTTTTCAGTAGTTAGCTCAGGCTCGTGCTGATTTGTAGAAATAGAGAACAGGGTTCTTAAATCAATGGCAATATCATAAATAAAAAGGCCGGTAGCGCGTGTCTGGTCGGGTATCCAGCTTCTTCTTGGTAAAGTTCTATTATTATCTTGGAGGAACTCAACTATTTGCTCTTCTGTTAAGACTTCCCCCTTTGAATTTTTTACTATAACAGGATGGATATTAGGATTACTGCTTCTATCAAAAGTAAGATTTTCTTTCTGATATTCAAGACCGCCTAAAAGCGGGTGCAATGGCCTTAATGCTGAAATAGAGAAAGGACTTCTTCTCTTAACTGCTGTTGAACCTGTTTGTGCTTTCATCCAACCGCCAAGTAATTGGTCAGTAAAGGTCGGATCACAGGGTGACCAAGGTTCTTTTATATTGAGTGCGTTTTTGTCTATAAGATAGTTGAATGTTATAGGGGCTTGCTGCTCATTTAATGAATCAAGGATCGAATCCAGTATGGACCTTTTAACCTGCTGACCACTTGAGAAAGCACATTTACTACCGAATTGTGGATCATAATAAAATTTTTGTCCGTCTTGAACACAAAATACCGTGTGCTCAGCATGTCTTAAACCTCTAAGATAAATAAAGTTTTTCATGATATTCCCATTCTATTTTTTTGATACTTGTAAAAATTTGTATTTAAAATTAACTAAAGTAAGAAAATACGGAAATTTTTCGGTGGTCAAATTATCCACCTCCGTGCACAAGGAATTATACAACTCACTATTAGACGGGTCTTCTTCTAATAGTTTAGTAAGATTCTCAATAAATATTTTTCGCGTAGTAGAGGAGAGTATTTTATCCACCATGTTTATTCTTTCTGTTTTTCCTCTTACTTGAGCTGCAGTGAAGCTGGAAAAAATGCCGGCCACTTCTTCTGCTTTTTGTAGTGTATCTTTATTATTTAGCATTGCTATTATCCATGAAATATAAATATTATAGTTAATTATATTGTTTTCATTATTGATTTTTATTTCTTTAGACTTAGAAGAATTACTATTGAAATAATCTTTTATATCTTTTGGTTCTATTTCCCTTAGACCTATTACACCTTTTGTACAGGCTATTCTAAAAGAATATTGAGTATTATAAACCTCGTCAATAGAAAGTTTATTTAGACTTTCGGTTTTACTAAACAAGTAATTAAACATCTCAATTTCTCTTTTGATGTCAGGAAGATTAATCTGTATAAATCCGACAGTAGTATTAGTTTGGCTTAAATTAAAGATATAAGTGTTTAACTTTTCATTAGGAAATTTGCGAGCTAATGCAAACAGCAATTTTACCCATTTCTGTGAAGGTATTTTAAGCTTATTTTCACCTTCTTTTATTGTAGGCGGTATAAACATTTGCTCGTTATAATTTTTATTGTTTAGTGCAAATGTAAGCCAATGCCCATTCCATGTTTCAATTTGGTTGCCCTTCAAATGGTTAGTCTCATTTAAGACATTGCGATAATTTGTCCATCCCTCGTATAGACATTTAATTACTGCATCATTGTCAATAAACAAAACCAGTCCACCTGAGATACCAACACCTAGACCTGACCCAATCCATGTTGAATATATATCACCTATTTCAATTGGAATATTCATTGACGTAATTTGTCCGGAGGTTGTTTCCCTATATCCGGCTGCACCAAATCCAACGGCTATACTTGCTTCAGGCTCTTTTTTGTCAATTTTAGCATAAAATTTGTCAAGCATAGCCCTCCGTATTTCTTTGTCAGGGGGGTTCTCTGATTTATATCCCTGCACGAAAGGGGAGTTCTGTATCCATTGAAAATATTTTGGATGATCATAAAATAGTGGATAGTAAATTGTCTCAAAAAAGCTTTTTGGGGACATATCCAAATTCTTTTCTTTGTTTATAAGATTTACTAACCTGTTGCCCATCACCATCGAGTACATTTTTATTCCTATATAAATTATAAAAATTGGGATAATTCTTTTAACACTAATCCATATTCTTGACTATATAATTCGTCCGGGATTACAAATGGATATGAACCGCATTCTAAGCGTTCGAGTGTAACAAAATTTTTATTGTATGTAGTTCTATATTGAATCGGAATTTCATAAGGAAGTTTTTCATCAAATTTAGCAGCTTGGTATGCCTCTGAATCGCTATCCAATATGCATGACGCTGAATCAATTTCCAATGAATCAATTAATATAGAATGCGGGTAATCATGCAGTTTAGGAATACGATACCCGGATTCATTTAAGATTGAGTGTGTTGCAATGCTTGAGATATCAATAATAGGATAAATTTTGTCGATATGATCTTGAATATCTGTCTCTTCAAGAATATCGTTATCCGGCAAAATGTCGTAACTGTTTTTGACTATTTCATATTTATACGGGAAGACTTCTCTAGCATTAGAAGAGGGTTCTAAGACATAAACTTTTCTAAATTTGCCAATCGTGTTTTCGTTTCTTATCCTATTTATACGTCCAAATCTTTGCACCAAACTGTCTAAAGGTGCAGCCTCAGTAATCATCATATCAAAACTAATATCCAAACTTACTTCGATAACTTGGGTAGCAACAATTATACATGGTCCTACATTGTTATTGTATTTGGCTTTTATTTCCGATTCAAGATTTGCTTTATCTTTTCTTCTAAATCTGCTATGCAGCAACATTTTGGGTATATCAGGAAACATCGCACAAATTAATTCGTATCTTTCCTGCGCTTTTGCGACTTGATTGCAAATAATTAAAACCTTCTCTTTCTTTCTCATAGACTCATTTAATTCAGTTAACACACTGTCAAAATTCTTTTTTTTAATTACTATGTGTCTATTAAAAGTTTTTAAAATGAAGTCAGGTAATTCAAGTTTATATACATCTGAAGGGCCACCAAGAAGTTCAAAAAGCATATGATTCAAAATTGTGGGCATAGTAGCTGAGCCGATATGAATATTGCAGTTTAGTTTAATCAGAGATTTAACTAGCTCAACAATAATGGACATAGCTATGTTGTTATAGCAATGAATTTCATCCAGTATTACATCATTGTTCATTAAATCAACTGCCACAGCTTCAAAGCCTTTTATTCCAAAAGCAACTGAGGCTATTTGGTATGGGGTTAATACTTTTATTGCAGCTCCATTTAATGATTGAAGTGCACACAATTCTTTTTTATTATTATCATTATCAATAACCAGACTACTTGAAGCATGTAGAACTCGTATATCATCATTTGGGCAATTATCTTTAATGGTCCTATACATTGCATTTATTGAAGCCTGAAAGGGAAGCGTATAAAAAATTCTATTTCTACATCTTTTAATTAGAAAATCAGTTTTACCTGAACCCGTCGGTGCGGATAACAAAGTATGTTTCTGCCCGTTCTCAGTAGAGATATGTGATAAAGGGTATAAAGGATTTTTCCTATTTTCATTGAAATAAAAATTCAGGTCGGGTTTTGTAAACGAACTTTTTATTCTGTCAAATGTACTTTCTACTAAAGCTGAAGACAAATGGTCTGCTGACTTCAAAAGCCCACGCCATTTTGACCACCCCAAACTTTGATGCTCACAAAAATTGATAACATAATTAAATGCATCTTTTGCTTCACCTAAATTAATTTGAGAGATGTTGATTCTAAAATAATTAAAGAATTCAATAGACAAAGGGCTCCATTCTTCCCAATTTTCCGTATATCTTTTAAATATCTCTTCCTCTCCATAATCTTCTATTAAATCTATAATCCCTAATCCGATATTACCATCTAAAGACTTTATTGACTTATGATGGCCAATAACCATTTCAATCAAACAGTCCCATTCCGGTTTATTAAATACAGGCAAAAAAAGAATAGATGAAATTTCATGCCTAAAGGGTATAATGGTTTGTGCAAAACCAGAAGTCTCATAACCCGGGTTTAATCTATTCTGAAAAATTGGATGTATTTTACCAATATCATGTAAAATGGCTCCATGTCTGGCTATTTCCTCATTGAATCCTACCGAAGATGCAATTTTTTCTATCGCATAAATTGAGTGTTTGATATGGTCAATTAACAAAGTTCCTCCATATCTCTCACTTTTCGCATATATAGATGTTAAAGACATCTATCCCTCAAAATCAGATTTGGTTGGATATCCAACAATGTTTAACCTTCCATACATTGGATTAGCATTATCAAATCGATTATAACCGACCATAAATGAGTCTTCATCTTTTCCAAAGATTAATTCAAAACCACCGATATTTTCGATCTCTTCTTCATTTAGTTCTATAATATCACCCTCAGGAATTAAAATATCTTCGTTACGGCATAAGCATATATGTTGAACTAAGGCACGATCTGCGTCCAGTTTAGTGTTGAAAGCTAAATATAGAGTCGGATTAATTAAAAGACCTCTTACAATTATTGATTTCACTCTTTTAGCAATATTCTTTTTTACTTCAAAATCCTTAGCTAAAGTAGTTTCCTGCTGGGGCGTCATTGAATCATAAGTTAAACGGTGTCTTTTGATTTTTTCAATTATCTCAAGATTCTCTTTTTCCAGTAGTTCTGGAAACAGTTTTAACTCTATTCCCTTAATTATTGATGGAGTCAAAAAATTCTGACTGAAAGTTTCACCATCTCTAACCGCAGTGTATGGTTTAATGAAACCAAACGGACCTGTATATTTTACGATATAATACATCTAACCTCCAATTTAATATATTGAACCGAAACAACATCCTGTTGAATGACCAATTCCAACATTCCATGCAAATTTTAATGCTTCTTTATCACCTTCAATAATCACGGGGCAAAAATTAGCTTTACTATTTACACCATTTATGTTTATTACTTTTGTCTTTGAAGTGGGATTATTTTTATCAAAACTCACTGTGGCTTTATAATTTAGGCTGGCTTTTGCCAATTTTTTACTCAGTGTTTCAGTAAGATAGCGGTCTGCATCAGCATCAAAATAGTTGAGATGAATAGCTCTACCATTCTCATCATACTTTCGTATGAAAATGGGACTTGCCGGAAAAAATTTTTCTCGACTTCCAAATGTAGGATCTTCCATAAATTGAACTTCTCTAACTTGCATTCCCATAAAAGAGAGAGGGTGTTCTTGAATACCTTTTAATAAATCAGTAAAGTAGTCATTTTCCCAAAAATTAATAAACCACTTTGCTCCATTTGGAAAATTTAGTCCCCCATTATCCTTTTCAGCTCCTTTAAGCCAACTTAAAGAATAAAGACTAATCGTGTCATGTATTTCATTATGTCCCAACCATCTATGGAAAGTTTTAATTAGCAATTGCTGATAATTGAATGGCACAATTTCATCGTTTTTTGTAAACAGTATATGCAATCTCATAAACTATCCTAAAATGTAAATAAATATTTTTTAAGTTCTTTCATTATTAATCTTAACTCTAAATTACTAAACTCATTTAAACTTTCAGCATCACTCAATGATGCTTTTTTATTCAAATGTTCTTACAACTTCTTCGGCCATACCAAATCCCATGGAGTTTTTCTCGCCGAATCCGCATTCATATCCTGTTTTTATCAGCTCGGGGTTGCCGGATATTGTGAAAGGAAGCTTGTTGCCGATAATTTCTATGTTCACCCCGTCTTTTGGTATGGTAGCTTTTGCGGTTGCCCGTTTACCCTGTGCATTTAACCTGGCTATGTATTCTTCATCCCATTTAATTTTTACATCACCCTGTGGCTGTCTGTTGCAGGTAAGTGCATATTTATTGCTTAAGTTTTGTGTTAGTATCCTGTTTTGTTCGTCTAAATCTTCGTAATATCTAAAATAGTGCTGCTGTGTTCTGCCATTTTTATCTATTTTTGTAGAGATAACCATGGGTGAAAGAAGTGTAAATTTCATGTTGTCCGTAAATTCCGGCTGCGGATGCACTGCAAATTCTTCTATTAAAAAATGTGTTTTATCAATGTATATTGAACTTATTTTTACAGCGCCTGTTACTAAGTTTTCTAAAAATTTATTAAAATCGGGGAAACTGATGTATAGTGTTACATGCCTGTCTAACAAGAAAAATGAATTCCCTGCTATTTTCATCCGGTTAAATATTAGTGAAAAAGTAAAGAGCTTATATTTTTTACCTTCCAGTTTGTAGCCCTGGTTATGCAGAAAATCAGAGAACTGCGGAGAGCTCTCCTCCAAAATTTTATAAATTGCCGAAGATAAATAATAATAATAGTTGAGCGGAATTTCTCTTCCTTCAACTGCGGAAAGCACTAGTTTGACCCTCATACTTTACCCTCACTAAAACAAATAAATAGTCGATGATTATAATTTAGGTATTTTCATTTTAAAAAGCAATCATTGTTTCGCATAAGACTAAGATAGAAGTCACTTGCATGGGGAATGATGAGGATTGTTTTATTTTTGATATTTTTTTATAAAAAGACCGGCCCATGCTGTAATACAGGGGCCGGTTTAATTGTGTTGGAAGGGATAGAATTATAAATTGTCCGGTCTAATTTAACTGGACTTTTTCTTTATCCTTTTTTTGATGCTGCATTAACAAGTTTTTCAACCGCAGCAACAATCATTATTTCAACTTGTCCATATGGCTTTTTGGCATCTTTAACTATCTGAAGCAGTTCTGTCTGCTTATCGCTTGTAATTGATTTGCCATTCTCTATTGCGTCCAATGCCATCAGTCCGGCTTCTGAAAGTTTACGCAGGTTTTCAGAAAGCGGCTCAATCTCTTTTAATATAGGAGAAAGCGCACTCGTTTTCTGAAACTCTGAATGGTTGTCCTTAAGCATTGTTAAAATATTTTTAATCTCTTTAATCTGTGCCGACTGATTTCCGCTGATAAGTAAATCTACCGCCTTTCTGAACTCACGTGCCTTATCTACATCCGGCAAAGCAGCATCCACAAATCTTGTATAAGGCGAGTATGAGGTATATTTAACACCCTGCGAGTGGCGGGTATATATTTTTACCGGTTCAACATAATCAATCAAAGTTTTTACAGCCCTGGTGCAGTTATTATTTGCCAAACGCCTTAGCATCATTGCCTGATTTTTAATATGCATCAAGCCTAAATCTTCCAGTTGGAAAGAAATTGCTCCCAACCTCTCATACATACTATTAACATCTTTTACTGAAGACGGTGACCAAAATCTTTCGGCAATTGCAGCAGAACGCGGCCATATGCGCGAATCAATATTCTCAGGTGTTACAAGCTCTGCCCAAATTGTTGCCTCGCCGCCAAGTATTCTCTGTTTTTCCGCAGGGGTTAACGCTACTGAGTCAGGCAGCGGATCATTAAGATAATGGAAATCTGTCGGCTGAATTAAATCTATATAATAGTTATTGGAAAGTATTCCCATGTATCCTTTTTTAGCTGATTCAAATAATGATTTCTGACCGCGCCAGGATTGTATAACAATATTAGTCGGCATTTCCGGTTGAAGTATTTCATCCCAGCCAATCATCTTTTTACCATGCTTTGCAAGGATGTTAAGTATTTTTACATTAAAATAATTATGCATTGCCTGAATATTGGGAATGTTATTCTTTTTCATGAAATCCTGAATGTCTTTATTTGCATTCCACTCTTTATTTGTTCCCTCATCTCCACCGATATGGAAATATTCATCAGGAAACAGCACCGCCATTTCTCCAAAAAACTTATCAAAGAAGCTATATGTAGCTTCAATTGCAGGATTAAATACAGGGTCAAATACTCCCCATCTTCTTTCAATTTTTATGGGGCCCGGCGCGCTGGCAAGTTCCGGATAAGCAGCAAACCAGGCGGTTGTATGCCACGGGATGTCAAACTCAGGTATTACTCTCAGCCCCCTGGCATCAGCATAAGCTACAATATCTTTTATCTGCTCCTGAGTATAGAAGTCACCGTCGGAGGCAAGCTGCTGTAATTTAGGGAATAATTTGCTTTCTACCCTAACCCCCTGATTATCGCTTAAATGAAGATGAAGGACATTCATTTTTACCGCTGCCATTGCATCAATATTTCTTTTGATAACATCAACCGGCATAAAATGGCGTGCAACATCTATCATAATTCCGCGCCAGTTAAATCTGGGCCGGTCTTCTATCCTTATCGATGGAAAATAGTAACCGGACTCATCAACTGAAAGAAGCTGCAGCAAAGTCTCAAGGCCTCTCATTGCGCCAATCTCTGTTTCGGCAGAAAGAGAAACTTTATTATCACTGATATTAATACTATAACTTTCATTTTCGCCTAAAATAACTTTCCCGGCTTTTTTAATGCTGATGTTCATCTGCAGGGTATCTTCGTCACAAGCAGGGGTAATCATATCCTGTCTAAAAAATAGTCCTGTCCTGCCGGATAATCTTCTGAGAGCCCTGGAGGCATAAGGATAAATTCTCATGTCAGGCTTACCTGTTACGGATATGCCGAAATTTTTATCAACTCTAAATTTAGCATCCATGACCTCAAATTTAGCGGGTACTGGCATTAACTTAATAAGCTTGTTACCTTGCGCTAACACCTGAACCGATAGTGCTAAAGTAAATAAGAATAAAAGAATTAGTTTAATATTTAAACGCATAATGGAACTCCGGAAATAATGCATAATAATTTTGTTTCTGACATTGTAAATTACAAAAGTTTACATAGTTTATAAAGCGTATAGAGTTTTTAAAGTCTATAAAGCGTATAAGTTTATAAAGTTCTTAAAGTTTGTAAAGTTGTAAAGTTGTAAAGTTCTTAAAGTTGTAAAGTTTTTTAAAGTTGAAGGGGAAAAGGTTTAATTGCTCATACTAACAACTTATTAATAGTTGTGATCCACCGACCATTTTACGTTTTTTATTACTCTTTAATAATAGTACATTGATAGTAATTTTAAGCCAATTTATGTCGATGATGTAAGTAACATACACCTGATGAATAAATTTGTATTATGAAAATGGTTTTTATGTCTTAGTGAAAGTGACGTTATGAAAATTTTACTTGTTTACCCCAAGCACCCTGATACGTTTTGGAGTTTCAAATATGCCCTTAAGTTTATTTCTAAAAAAGCTTCGTTTCCCCCTTTAGGCATCCTTACTGTTGCTGCCATGCTTCCAAAAGCCTGGGATGTTAAATTGGTTGATATGAATGTAGAAAATTTGACTGATAAAGAGATTTTATGGTCGGATTTGGTTTTTATTAGTGCTATGTCCGTTCAGGGAGAGTCTGCTGAAAATGTTATTCATCGATGCAATAATTTAAATAGAAAAATTGTTGCCGGCGGACCTATGTTCACTGCTAATTATGAAAGATATATTGATAATGTAGATTATCTTTTATTAAATGAAGCTGAATTAACCCTCCCTTCATTCCTAAAAGATTTGGAAGAAGGTACTCCCAAAAATATTTACACTTCACCCGAATGGGCTGACATTACAACAACTCCCCTGCCAAGATGGGACTTAATAAAGCAGAATAAATATTCATCAATGAATATTCAGTATTCCAGAGGATGCCCTTTTGACTGCGAGTTCTGCGATATTACCGTACTTTATGGAAGGAAACCGCGTACTAAGTCCAAGGATCAAGTACTGGCAGAGTTAGAAACTCTATACTCAACAGGATGGTTAGGACCCGTATTTTTTGTTGATGATAATTTTATTGGCAATAAAGCCAAACTTAAAAAAGAAATCCTGCCCGCCATACAACGATGGAACCGGAAAAATAATTTTCCTTTTTCATACAATACTGAAGCTTCAATAAATCTTGCAGATGATGATCTATTATTAAAACAAATTGTAGAAACTGGCTTTGATCAGGTTTTTATTGGAATTGAAACCCCTTGCATAGAAAGCTTAATTGAATGCAATAAAGTTCAGAATAAGAAACGGGATTTAATAACCAGCATTAAAAAGATTCAACATGCAGGAATGGAAGTGCAAGCCGGCTTTATTGTTGGTTTTGACAATGACCCTGTAACTATTTTTGACAGACTCACAAACTTCATCCAGGAAAGCGGTATTGTTACCGCCATGGTCGGTTTATTAAATGCCCCCAAGGGGACTAAACTGCATAAACGACTTGTTGAAGAAAACAGAATGACTACGGATTTTACAGGAAATAATACAGATTTCTCTATTAATTTTATACCGCATATGGATCTGGATACTTTGATGGACGGTTATAAAGACATTCTTAAGAAAATTTACCATCCTAAATTCTTTTATCAACGTGTAACTGCTTTTTTAAGAGACTTTAACCCGGTCAAGGCCGGTAAATTCCAATTCAAACTCAGTAACGTTGCAGCTTTGGGTAAATCCATGATTGTTTTGGGAGTTTTTAGAAAAGAGAGATATTATTATTGGAAACTCTTCTTCTGGTCTTTATTCTTTAAGCCTCAGACGTTTTCATTAGCAATACTATTTGCAATTTACGGCTACCACTTCAGACGTATCTATGATATTGGCATTTGAGTGAAAGCGTTTAAAGTTATAAAGTTATAAAGTTTATAAAGTTTATAAAGTGGAAAGTTAAAAAGTTGCGGATCATTGTTTTCCCATTTCCTTTAGCCCAGCAGAATGCACGGTCGGCTGAAAATCAACCCAGGGAATAAAATGATTAAATTATTCTTAAGTGAAAATAGGGGGAAGAAGACGACCTAAAATAAATTCACGGAAGAGAGGCAATTTAATGAAGTGTTAAGAAATAAATACGGGGCAGAAAGCAAAAATCATTTCAATGCTTACTATTTATCTGAAGCACATATTTAGCAAAGCCATTATAGCTACTTTATTTATTTTAGCGGAATTAAATTGTTTCAAGTGAATTTATTTTCAGTCTTGATTTTTTGTTACCTGCCCGGCGAAGTCGTGGCTTTTGTATCAAGACAAAAGTAAGGGAAATAATGTAAAACGCATTTAGAGCATTCGCTTGGATATGATTATATTTATTATATGATTTGTTTATATCAACTTGTAAATAAGAATATTTCTATTACAAAACCTTGGATCAAATTTGTACATTCTTATTCGCTGTATCATAAATAGAACGCTTGCAAAACTTGAAGCGGACTAAGACAATTGGATTAATATACTAATCAATAGTCCTTTAACCAGAGCAATCATAATTTAGACAATTTCCAGCAATGGTCAACAATCAACTAACTGTTAATTGTTTTGAACTTTGTAACCCTTCTTATCTTTTTTGGTTCTTCTGCCTTTACTAAAACTTCCGTTAGTTTTTCAGGTTTAGGATTATTTTGGTCGTGATAATTCTTATAGACATATATCTTATGTTGAAAATTCCTGAGAATAACTTTTTCATCATCTTTGTGCAGAACATAATTAGGCAGCAAAGGCACCTTACCGCCCCCGCCCGGAGCATCTATTACAAAATGAGGAATGGCGAGTCCGCTTGTATGTCCTCTTAAGTTCTCAATTATCTCAAGACCTGTTTCAACTGATGTATGGTAGTGGCTGGATCCTTTAGTTTCGTCTGCCATATACATATAATATGGTCTTACCCTTATCTTAAGCAGTTTTTGCATCAGTGTTTTAACTGTTTCGGAGTCATCATTAACTCCTTTCATTAAAACTAACTGATTACCTACAGGGCAGCCGGCATCTGCAAGCATTTCACACGCTTTTGAACTTTCGGGAGTAATTTCCCAAGGATGGTTAAAATGTGTATTAATATAGATAGGATGATACTTCTTTAGCATATCGCATAACTTTGGGGTAATTCTCTGCGGAAGCACACATGGCATTTTAGTGCCTATCCTAATAATTTCAATATGCTCAATTTTTCTTAAACGCTGAAGAATTTTTTCAAGCATGGTATCCGTAAGCATCAGGGGATCACCGCCGGAAACAATTACATCTCTAATCTCTGTGTGCTGTTCCAAATATTTGAAAGCACTTTCCAAATTTTTCATTGAGATTTTATCGTGATCGCCAACTTTTCTTTTTCTGGTACAGAAACGGCAGTATAATCCGCATTGGCTTGAAACCAGAAACAAAGCTCTGTCAGGGTAACGATGAGTAATGTTTGGAACAGGGCTCATTGCGTCTTCCCTTAATGGATCTTCTTCTGATTCTATATCGTCCAATTCAAGTACATCGGGGACACATTGTTTCCAAATAGGATCACCTGGGTATTGAATTAAACTTAAGTAATATGGATTTATACGGGCTTGGAAAAATTTATCCAACTTTTTGGCTGCGGTTCTGTCTATACCGAATTTTTCTACAAGCTGGTCAACAGTATGAATACTGTCTCGGACCATCTGCTGCCACATTTCCATTTTTAACCTTCTGTTTGTTTATTACCTAAATATCTGCCAAATACTAGCAAATCATCACCGACTGAATAAAAATCATTTATTTCGGTAACAATTTTAAAATTATTACGCAAATAGAATTCCTTTGTTTTGCCATAGCTCTCTTTTCCGGAAGTTTCTGCAAGCAGCCATCTTCCGTTGCGGGTCTTAACAAAATCATTGGCATTTTCTATTAATGCTTTCCCAATTCCTTTGCCATGCATATCAGGGTCAACTGCAATCCAGTAGAGATCATAAACTCCGTCTGTTAACGGCCTTCTACCGGTGCAATGGTAACCAAGTACTTTATTGTTTTCCATAAAAACAAAAAAATGATAATCATCCTGCTTTGGGTCATCCAATGCAATGTTAAGCAGTTCAATAGCCACGTCAACTTCTTCTTTATTGAAGAGCGGCTGTCTTGAAATTATACTTATAAGCTGTTCTCTGTCAGCAGGCTGCAAATTTCTTATCATACTTCTTTCGTTCTAATGCAAAACCCGAAATGGACATTAACAACCCGGCATAAGATAAACCTGCAGCAGATGCTGCACGTGCAAAGCCCGAATCCGTTGAGATGTCGGGGTTGGGATTAATTTCAATAACAAAGGGTACTCCTTCTTTATTTACCCGGATATCTACTCTTGCATAATCGCGGCAGTCTAATGCTCTGTATGCTTTAAGAGCAATATCTTCAACAACCGCTTTTAACCCGGCAGATAAATCAGCAGGACACTGTGGTACTGTATTTTTGTAATAAACACTTTCGGCCATCCATTTACCTTCATAGGTTACAATTTTAGGCAACCCTTCCGGCAGGCCATCAAACTTTATTTCAGAAACCGGCATTATTCTTCCACCAAGGACGGCAGCATTCAATTCGCGTCCCTCTATATATTCTTCTGCTATAACATTGGTCTTATATTCCGCAAATAAATACTCAATTTGTTTTTTCAGCTCGTCAGCGTTATTTACAACTGAGTTTTCTGAGATCCCTATGCTTGCGTCTTCCGTTAATAACTTAAGAATAACCGGATAATTTAACCCTATCTTATTAATATCACTTACTTCGCCATAGTTAAAAGTAAAAGAAGACGGTGTATTAATATTATAAGCTTTAAGAATCCTTTTAGCGCGTTCTTTGTTCAGGCAATTGCCCAAAGTAATCGGTCTATTGCCGGTATAGTCAAAATCTAACAGTTCATATAACCCGGCAATGCAAAACTCATAAGATGAAATGCCTTCAACAGCTTCAACAAAATTGAATATTACATCAGGGTTATATAATTTTAATCTTTTAATAAAATCTTGAATGTCATTAGTAACAGCTAAAGTATTAACTGTACTATAATAATTTTTTAATAATGCCGCAGCATTTTCAATTTCGGCAACAAGTGATGTTTCAGAGAGATCATTCATCTCAAGGTAATCATCTTTTTCTTTTCCGCTATAAGTATTATATACACTACAGGGGGCGTTATAGCAAATCAATATGTTTTTTTCTTCAATCATAAAATATTATATCTCTTTGCTGCGGAAATTAAAACCAGGTTAAGCATTTCCTGATAAGAATAGCCTTTAGTCCTTGCTGCTTTTGGATAACATGAATTTTCTTCAGGATTAGGTAAAATACCCGGCAGCGGATTAACTTCAATTATGTTCGGAACATTATTTTTGTCTAATCTTACATCAATCCTGCTCCAATCTTTGCACTTTAGGACTTTATAAGCAGAAAGAACTGTTTTTTTAATTTCATCTTCCAAAGTTTTGCTTATATCGGCAGGACACTCAAAAACATCTAATGGATTTTCTTTATTATCTAAAATCCATTTCGCTTCATAAGAATAAAGCGGAACGAAATCATCAGGGAATTCTTCAAACTTTATTTCAACAATCGGAAGCACTTCTGCTTCTTCATCATTCCCCAAAATGGCACAAGTAAACTCTCTGCCGGGCAAAAATTCTTCAACCAGCGCAGGTTGTTTGTATTCATTCAGTATGTTATCAACCTGAATAGTTAATTCTTCTTCATTTTTAACAAAAGAAGAAGAGAAAATACCTTTGCTGGACCCTTCCGAAACAGGTTTAACTATCAGCGGAAATCCAAAATTAATTTTTTCTATCTCTTCTTTACTATTAATGGTAATAAATCTGGAATTAGGTATGCCGTAATAAGACAAAATCTCCTTAGTTCTTGCTTTGTCTAAACAAATTGCAAGAGTAAGAGGGTCTGAACCGGTGTATGGAAGGCCTAACAGATCCAGCATAGCGGGAATCTGTGCTTCGCGGCTTATTCCATTAAACCCTTCGGCGATATTAAAAACCAAATCCGGCTTTAAAGCTTTTAGTTTTTCAAATGAATTTACATCTGCTTCAACCAATTCTACATTGCTATATAAGGCTAAAGCATCTCTTACAGCATTTATCGTATCCCAGGAATCCCACTCAGCATATGTATCAATTGAAGCTTGGGGTTGATATTGACTTTCAGGTGAGTTTAGAGATAAGGATGCATTGAAAGTATCACTTTCCGGTTTTACGTTAAATGTTATTGCAACATTCATTCTTACATTCTGTAAAGAAGATAAAATAAAAAAATTCTCCTAATTTTTTTAT